>OQVS01000042.1_pt1 | contig 54554 bp, 48 predicted proteins | sample 1691601 | NCBI WGS metagenome assembly OQVS01 (sample SAMN03418268, study PRJEB22391) | human gut metagenome | biome: human-gut; feature: organic feature; material: feces | host: Homo sapiens | place: Tanzania | collected 2013-01 | reverse complement strand
GCGTAAGCGCCGTAAAAACTGTTGGTCGTGCTAATATCGCTTGCGATGAACAGGGAGAGCATATTCGCCGTGCTCTTTGTAGTATAGTACTTAGAATAAGTTTCCCCTGTAAGGAGAAATGTCAGCGTAGCTGACAAAGGGGTATTTACAAAGCCTAATTGCGCTCAGTGCGTACCGTCGACAATTTTGATGCCGGCCTGCTCCAGCTCTTCTATAATCGCCTTAATAGTCGGGCACAGATGCTTCACGCCCTCGGCATCCTTCTTGTGCGTACAATGACTGATGTGCAGAGCGTCAAGCTCCAGCGCCTTCATGCGCTCTATCTTCTTACGGATGCTCTCCTGATTCTCCAGCATCGAAGCACCGCAGCCGTTGCAGGTCCACATAGCCATCAGGCGCAGCTCCTCATCACCATATTGTGCAAAAGCCTTATCATGCTCATAAAGCGCACGCAGACAGCCTGCTCCCGCACAGGACGCAGACGTTTTCAGACAACGTAAAATTGCTACTTTCTTCATGATAATCCCCCCAATCTATATCAGGATTGTACTATATAGCGTATAAAAAAGCAAGAAATGCACTTCTCTCCATTTATCAAATCGTGATTTGTATAATCGTGATTAGATAAATAGCTATGGAAAGCAAACGAGCCGCCGCTTGCGCGACAGCTCGTTAAAAAAGCTCTGGATAAATCCCTTTAGCAAATTTCTTAATGCCCTCTCCGGTTTTGATAGCACTGTTATAGGTATAATTCAGTGAAATACCATAAACGTGTCCAGCCTGCACAACCCTCAACGATTTAAGACCTGGATGCTTACGGAAAAAATCCGCGGCCTCTTCAGGATTGCCACCGCTTTTTACAACAAAAAGCACATCAGGATTCTCTTCAATAATAGTCTCCAAGCCTATCGTCCCAGATGTAAAGCTTGGCACCTGCGCACCTAATTTTACGCAAATATCTCCTGCCAGCTTGGAGTCATCATAGGCCACTATGTTCTTGCCCAGCATTTCGATAATCATCACCTTCGGCTTTGGCAGAGACTGCGTTTTTTCTCTGACCGCAGCAATATCCTGCTGCATATCGGCAACAATTTTCTTCGCTTCCGTTTCCTTGTCAAAAATTGTGCCCAAGCCCAAAATAAAGTCCCACTCCTGCTCCAGTGTCTCCTTTTTATTATGCGAGGTAGGAGAATTAGCATTAGTTGAGACATAGGTATGAATACCGCGTTTATTCCAAAAATCTGTACTCTTGAGCTTCTTGTCTGCATAAAGCACCTGACCGGAAATAATTAGATCCGGCTGCATGGATAAAACATTTTCCATATTCAAGACAACGTTGTCTTGAAACTTTATTTTGTTATACTCTTCTGCATACTGCGGCTCAGGTGTATAAAAGGGATTGCCATAACGCACCGGACAGATAACATTCTGCTCCACGCCCAAGGCTACCAGCGTCTCATTAATCTGTTCGCCGACAGCAATGACTCTTTGCGGCACCTTGTCATAATAAGAGACATTATCACCCAAGGCATTATAATTCTGCACTCTTACATTTTTTACAGCTCTTACGCCATAGGCTGATTGAGCATGCACAGCAGGACGGCTAACAGTAATCACCTGCGTCTGCGTAAAATATATGAAGGCACAAATACCAAGTACTATAGCCAAAGAAACCAAGGTAAAGCGTTTATTCATAAGTAAACTTCCTCGTATGACAAACAGAGCCGGAATGTGTTCCCCAAACGATTTCTATGCCATGGTTACGGAAAATATCAACCAGCCTCAAAGCCTCCTGACAAAACTCGTTATCATCAGTACGCGTCTTGCAGCAAATACCCACATGCACAACATCCGGCTTGATGCTTAAAATTCTTTCAATCTTTTCCTCTAAGCCGCTGCTATCGCCCAAGGTGATTTTACGGCAGCCATTGCAGGTCATAAACGCCATCAGCTGAATTTCCTCATCGCCATAACGCGCAAACTGCGCGCTGCGCTCATTAAACGCCTGAAAACATGCAGCACCTGTACAATTTTCTTCCGACCTCAAGCAGTGTAATATAACAATCTTTTTCAATTTATTCCCTCCAATGCTTTGGCAGATAAATAATATTCATGCGTCCCGATTCTGCATCATAAGTCACTTTACTATGTACATTATACATATCATAAATGAACTCTTCTGTCAACAATTCCTGCGGCGTGCCCATGCCGACCACGAGTCCGTTCTTGATTGCTATCAATCTGTCACAATACATGGCAGCGATATTCAAATCATGGATTGCTGCCACTACTGTAGCATTTAAGCTTTTGACGATATCCATTATCTCCAGCTGATATTTAATATCCAGATGATTCGTCGGCTCATCCAAAACAAGACACTCCGTCTGCTGCGCCAACGCTCTTGCCAAAATAACACGCTGCTGCTCACCGCCGCTCAGCGTAGAGAACATACGCTTTTCAAAGCTTTCCATTCCTACTCTGGCCAAAGCGCTTCTGGCAATTTTAAAATCCTCCAGATTGTCACGCTCCAGCATTTTTTTATGCGGCGAACGCCCCATAAGCACAACATCCAGAACCGAAAAATCAAAGCTATAAAAATTATGCTGGGCAACAACCGCCAGCTTTAAGGCCGATTCGCGATAAGAAAGCTCATCCAAATGCTTGCCATCAAAATAAATATCGCCGCTAGTCGGCTTTTGCACACGATAAACGCATTTCAAAAAGGTGCTTTTGCCACTGCCATTCGGCCCTATAATACCAAGAAACTCCTTGTTATGCAAAGAAAAATCAATTCCCTTCAGAATCTCCTTGTTTCCTACAAACATTTTGACTGCTTCAGCTAATATTTCCACAATCAGTTACCTCCAAAGCCATAGGTGCGCTTCACCATCAGATAAACAAAGCAGGGAGCACCAATCATCGCTACAAGAATACCAATCGGCAGCTCTGCGCCGGGAATCAGGATACGGCAAAGCGTGTCAGCCACAACTAAAAAAATTGCTCCGGCTAAAGCTGTTACAGGAACAAGCCTTTTATGATCCGTACCTACAAGCATTCTGATAACATGCGGAACTATCAAGCCGACGAAGCCTACAGTACCTGCGGCATAGACAACAAAGCCCACGATAATTGAGCTGATTAAAAGATAAAATTGCCTGTAGACATGTAAATCCGTCCCCAAGGTCAGCGCTGATTCATCACCAAGAAGCATAAGATTCAAAATACGGCTCTGGCTCCAGAAGAACAGCACTGCGACAATTACTATCGGCACAATAACAATCAGGTTATCCCACTTCGCCCCGGAAAAGCTGCCCATCATCCAATAGGCAATAGTCTGCATGCCCTCTTTGTTGTTGGCAAAGTAAACAATGAAGCTGGAAAAAGCGCTGCACACAGCACTGAGTGCCATACCTGCCAGCAAAAGCTTTACCGAATTACTGCGTCCGCCAAGGTTCGAAATAAATAATACCAGAAGAGAAATAGCAAAGGCACCGGCAAAGGCAGCCAGGCCAATAAAATTTTCACCCAGTCCTGCGCCTATACCTAAAAGGATAGCCGCCGTTGCGCCCAAGGAAGCACCGGAGGAAATGCCCAAGATATATGGATCCGCTAAGGGGTTTTTAACGATGGCCTGCATAATGACACCGCTGCTCGCCAAGCCTGCGCCGACGGCAGCAGCCAAAACGATTCTCGGCAGGCGCAGCTGCCAGATAATGTCATGCACAGAGCCTTGAAGCGCGCCGTCAAGAGAAGCACCGCTTTGCAGCTGACTGATGATTACGGCATAAATCTGCTCCAAGGGTATTTTCACCGTGCCGACGGAAAGTGCCAAAAACATAGCTGCTATTAAGACAAGCACCAACGCAACGCACACACACACGCCGTTTATTTCTTTAAAAAAGCTAAACATCATAAAATTTCCTTACTGTACAAAAAGATACCAAAGTACGCTCATTAAAGATTAATGAGCGTACTCGGTTAAAAATGATGAGAGTATGATGTATGAAATATATTGAGTATATGAACCGAATTTAATTAGATATCAAATTCAGCGGAGAGCATAAAGGTTCTCGGACCACCGGAGTGCAACACATTGCCGCTAGGTGCCCAATACTTTTTATTAGTAACATTATAGCACATTGCTCTTAAGGTTACAGGAGTGCTGTTAAGAGAAGTTTTATAATTTACACCTGCATCCATGGTAAAGTAGCTGGGAACGCCATATTTTTCATCAAGGACATAGGACGAACCTACATAGTTGCCACGCATCAAAACAGAGAAATCATCGGAAGCCTTATATTCTACGCCCAGGTTTGCGCTCCATTCAGGCACGCCGTTCGGACGCTTGCCATTGGTTTCTACTTTAGCAGTTTTTTGTTTAGCATTCAAGTGCATGAAACCGCCAATCAGGTTCCATTTTTCTGCCAAAGTGCCGGTTGCTGTGTATTCGAAACCCTTGTGTCTAGCTTCGCCATCAGCAAGCAGGAAAGGTTTAGCGTAGCCGGGTTTGATAACATCTACACTGTTTGCTTTCTTAATGTCGAAATAGCTTACCTTATGGAAGAAATCACCGGTTTTGAACTTCACACCGATTTCATTTTGCTTAGTTTTGTACGGATCTAAAGTTGTGCCATGATTCTGATACTTGGAGCCGACAATACCGCCTTCAACAAACTCTTCCGTATGGTTTGCATAAACAGCTACACGCGGATCAAAGGTGTAGTTGATGCCAAAGCTCGGAGATACATCATAATAATCGCCGGTTTGTTTATTGTGAGAACCATCAGGTCTATAGGAATCCTTAGCGATGGACTTACCGTTCAGGCCAACCAAGATATTCAGTTTCTCATTGCCGGTAGTGATAGAATCCATCACAGACCAGCCGCTGATGCGTGCATGAGTTCCGTAGTAAGCATCGGATTGAGCAAAGGTCGGCGGAGCAAAGCTGCCGGTATTAGGATGATAAATATTACCCTCCCACTTTTGTTCATAAGGATTTACTCCATCACTTGGATCCCAATGCGAAGTATCTTTATATTCCTTAGCACCGCCATAATAGTGCCACATTCTGTCAACACCGGCTACCCATTCATGCTTCAAGTCACCGGTTATAAAATCACCCTTCAAGCCGATTTGGGCATAATCACGTTTCTCCAGCAGAGAGTAGTTATCGGATATTGCCGAATAATCGCCGGCTTCATTTAATAATGTTTTGTCAAAGCCAACATAATAATACCAATCCTGTTTAAAATGACCTGCATTCAAGAAAGCCTTTAAATGGTCATTGATTTTCTGCTCATGGTTTAAGGTCATAACGAGGTTGGTGTTTTTATCACGACGCCAGGTAGGATTTGTATTAATTTTTCCGTCAGGAGCGCTCGGTAAAGCATTGCCAACAAACTTACTGCTAACAGTTAAACCATAAGGTCTGCCGGAGCTGTCAGTATCGGTATAGCCAAACATAAAATTAGTCTTGCTGTTTTCTGTTTCCTGATCCAGGTTGATATAAATATTTTTCTGCTTCAGGTTCCAGTTTTCAATGGAACGCTCGCCATTAGTATTGCTGGCATTAATACGCACGCCATAACGTTTATCCTCGCCTAAGCGCGTGCCAAAATCTACATATTCCTCATGAGCACCTTTAGAATGATATTTGATACCAACCTTGCGTGTATCTTCATCCATTAAAGCCTTTTTACTATTGATGCTGATGGTACCGCCGGAACGGTTAGCCATACCGGAACCGTTAATACCGGTTGCCGGTCCTTCGATAACATCAATAGATTCAATGTAGTTGCTGGATTGACGTGTCATAGCCTGCATACCCGGAATGCCATTGATAACAAAGCCGCGACCATCATCCTTAAAGCCTCTGATAGAAACGCAGTCTACCGCTGCATCATGGCTTTTAATAACAGAAGGAACAAGGCTCAATGTTTTGCTCAAGCCTTCGGTAGAGGACAAGAAGGTTCCTACTGCTTTTTCCGAAATAGTGGTTGTACTAATAGGACTCTTCATAGCATCCTGCTCACCTAAAATACCAACATTAGATGTTGCACGAACAAATTCGCCCGCAATATAACGCTGACCATGTACGACAATCTCGGCAAGATTAAAAGTCTGTAAATCAGCATCATCATTTTTTTCTGCTGCCAAAGCACTGCTAACAAAGCCAACGTTAGCCAACGCCATACAGATTGCAGCAGCTAAAGCTACATGTCTTTTCTTCATTACTATACTCACTCCTATATAATTTTTATATCTCACATAAGGTGTCCATGTTTCCCTTATGCAATATATCCTACAAACAGCTTGCCTGCTCAAACCGTACTAGCTTTTCTTTGCATGAATTGAAAAAATATCTTATATATGATATAATCAATTCATTAAGTAATTCACTAGTCATATTAGCATAAAGTACTGTTATAGTATAGCCTACTATAGTATCATTTGCAAATACAGATATTCTATACTCATATTAAGATTCTAAATACATTCCAAGGAGGACTGCTATGCTTTTGCGTCAAATGAAATTTTTTCTAGCAGCAGTCTACTGTAAAAGCTTTAGCGAAGCTGCCAAGCAATGTTTTGTATCGCAGCCTTCGTTCTCATTGCAAATACAACAGCTAGAGAAAGAGCTCGGCGTCAAACTAATCAACCGCGGTAACTGTAATTTCAGCCTCACGCCAGCAGGGGAAAATTTTCTAAAACCCTGCGAACGCATAGTAGGCGATATTCAGAATTTATTGCAGAACATGCAGCATTTTGCAGAAAAAAGTCAAATACCTCACTATACTATCGGTTGTAAAACTGGCTATAATGTCTGCCGCCTGCTTAATGTTATTAACAACATGAACAAAAATACAGAAATGTATCATCTGGAAATCATCTATGGCGACCATGAACAGCTGATGCTAATGCTAAAAAACAAAGAAATTGACATGGTTATTAGTGAAGATAGAAAAACAAACGATAAGCATCTACAGTCCGAAATTATTGAAATAGCAGATTTATGCGCTTGTGTTCCCACGACAATGTTTCCCAAGGAAAAAAGCACCTTGGCAATTTCTGAGCTAGCGCACCACATCTGCGTAATTATTTCCGACAGAGCACACGCTTCTCAGGAGACGAATTATTATAGAGATATGCTAAATTTTTACGGCGACATTTTTGTTGTACGAGATGTCCCTACAGCTCTGACCAAGGTTATTGATAACCAAAAAATTTCCTTTATGCCTGTTGCCAGCAACAGCGATGCCCTATTTTACTTTCAAAATTTCACCAGATTTCTGCCCTTAAGAGCCGAAAAAGAATACCTTGAAATAGCGTATAAAATCTTTTGGTCCAAAAACGAAAGCAATCCCAAGATTGCTTCTATCGCTAATCATATTGTCAGTCTGATGCAGGACCACTAAAAAATCGAGGACACCCTTGCCTTCGGCTAACGCTTCCTGCTACCGAGCGCGTAGTGGACTTTCACCACCTAGTTATCGCCCATGCTGGGCGCAAACAAAAAGCCTTCCCCGGAAATTAGATTTTACGTCTAACTCCAAAGGAAGGCTTTTTTATTTCTCATTAAAGCATATGCAATTTACTCAGTGCGTGCCGTCGACAATTTTGATGCCGGCCTGCTCCAGCTCTTCGATAATCGCCTTAATAGTCGGGCACAGATGCTTCACGCCCTTGTCATCCTTCTTGTGCGTACAATGACTGATGTGCAGAGCGTCCAGCTCCAGCGCCTTCATACGCTCAATCTTCTTACGGATGCCCTCCTGATTCTCCAGCATCGAAGCACCGCAGCCGTTGCAGGTCCACATAGCCATCAGGCGCAGCTCCTCATCACCATATTGTGCAAAAGCCTTATCATGCTCATAAAGCGCACGCAGACAGCCTGCTCCCGCACAGGACGCAGACGTTTTCAGACAACGTAAAATTGCTATTTTCTTCATGATAATTCCTCCAATCTATATCAGGATTGTACTATATAGCGTCTAAAAAAGCAAGAAATGCCATTCACTCCATTTATCAAATCGTGATTTGTATAATCGTGATTAGATAATTGTATATAACGTATTTCTGTGCTTTGCAAAGGGAAAGGTAGAAAACAAAAAGCGTTACGCTTCCGTGCAGATTGCACGTGAGCGTAACGCTTTTCATTTTCCCATATCAATATTCTTCACTCAGCAAAAAATCTGCAACGTGCATAGTCGCTAAAAAATCAATATCACCAGCTTACATTTTGCCAATATCAACCCTGTTTTTCAATACCTTTTCGGGTTATAACCGCAAAACTTCCTATTTTTCAATACTTTTTCGGGTTATAACCGCAAAACTTCCTATTTTTCAATACTTTTTCGGATATAACCGCAACTTTTGGTGACTCATTTACGCACAGCAAAAAAGCGTTACGCCTTCATGCAGTCTGCACGCGAGCGTAACGCTTTGCTTTTTCACTTGTCTAGACTTTATATTTCTAGGCACTGTCTGATATAACGCAGTGTTTGCACAAGATTACATCCAGGTGCAACAATTTCGTTGTAATTGATAGGATAAATTTTGCCCTGCTGCACAGCAGGAATATGCTGGTATAAGGGATTGGCAAGTTGCGCCAATGCAGAGTTTTTCTGCACTTCGCCGCCATGATAAACCACAAAAATTTTCTCCGCAGGCATATTCATCAGCTCCTCCTGGCTGATGAACGGCGCACTGTAGCTAATCAGGCTGCTGCCATAATGCCGCACAATATCACCACTAAGCAAATCATCGCCAAAAACTTCTATATTACCGCCAAGAAATTCGACAAACAAAACCTTTTGCGGTCTTATAGCTGTTTTGACCTGTAATTCAGTATCAATCTGCTGCAAAAGTGCTTCTGCCAGCTGCGTTCTTCCCGTCACAAGTCCCATATTGCGGATAAATTTCTGCTCACTAGCAATTGTACACGCAGGGAACTTCCCCTTCGCCGGAATCGGTCCAGAAGCATCCTGAATATAAGCAGGAATCCCCTTAGCTATCCAGCTTGTCGTATCTCCCAGCTGGTTATCTGCAAAGTACCTTCTCCAGCCCAGGATAAAATCTGGTGCCAGCAGCGTTGCTGCTTCCAGCTGCAGCGGCTGCGTGTAAATTTTGGCTTGCGGCAGCTGCTTTTGCAATGCTTCCCTTTCGCCTGCGTCCGTCAGCACAACGGCTGTAATCTGTTCCCCGGCGCCAAGCGCCAGCAGCGTCTTTGCACCGCTATTGCCACAAACAAGTATTTTTTGCGGAGCCTGCTTCACCTTGACGTTAATAGGCTCGCCAAAAAAATTATAATTAGCAACGCTCGTCACGCCATAACTTTTGCCCGCAGCGTCCTGCGGACCGCAGGCGCTGCAAAGCAAGCAGATACAGACAAAAATTATGCTTAAAAGCTTCTTCACCATCGCTTTTTACTAAGCTTAAAAGCTATAGTTCATGCCTATGAGGAAGGTGCGGCCCTGGGTGTAATATTGGCTGCTGCTTGTATCGACATTGCCAATATCTTTTCTATTAAATAAGTTATCTACATCAAAGGTCAGCTTAATATTTTTTTGCAATTTATATCCTAAATGCAAATTTGATACTACTAACGGCTTATTAATTTCCGTAACCGTAAGCTGCTTAGTTGCACCAACTGTATTCGTCCCATTCATAACACGGCTTCCCCAATAGCTTACATTTAAGGCTGCTTCTAAATCACGATTACTATAGTTCACACTGCCGCTTAATTGATATCTGCCTAAAGCATCACTCCACTCCTGTCCAGCTGCATAACGACGCTGAGGATTGGAGAAAATCGCACCTAAATTATAGGAAAAATGCTTATCCAAATCTCTATTATAATTTATTTCGACACCAGTATTTTTGAACTCACTAACATTAACCGGAGTTGATGTGTTAGACATACCAGTCACATTAACAGAAATAATCTGATCCTTCACTTCTGTTCTGAAAGCAGCAATGTTTAATCTTGCTCCTTCAGTCTCAAATTTATAGCCTACTTCATAATTGATGCCTTTTTCAGGACTTAAATCAGGATTGGGGATAATCATACCGCTGCTATAATATAAATTTCTAAAATTAGGCATACGGAAGGATTTGCCTACACTTGCATAAACTGCATTTTCAGCATCCACTTTAGTAATAATCTGCGCTTGCGGTAAAAATTCATGATAGGTCTTCTCTTCATACTTTGCAATATCTTCACGCGCACTCAAAATAACACTCGTTACATCACTTAATTTTTTATCATACTGACCATACACAGAGTAGTTGTTATAGTTCCAGCTGCCGCTAGCAGCTTTAGTCGTCAACTTACTAGAAAATTTTTCACGATTATTTTCATAGATTTCATGCTTAAAATCAGCACCTAGTAAAAATTTATCGTGTTCACTGCCAAAACGCTGCTTTACATCAAAGCCGTACATTTTATGCTGACTTTTTTCCCATTCACGACCTGTCTGGCCATCAACAAAACGATAATCAGGATTATCAATGCTACGATAGTTATAATATACTACAGAACTAAAATCCTTATTATTATAATTCAGCTGCGCTTTATGCTCAGCATCATCATAGTCAAAATGCTGCAATACACCAAGCGTACCTTTAACGCCATTATAATTAAGACTGTAATCCTTTTTTGTGTAATTATAGCTTAAATTTACGCTATCATTAAAATTATAATTCAAGCCAATAGTATCCTTTTTACTTTTACCAAAGGAAATTAAATACTTTGTGCTGCTTCCCCAAACACTGCGATTGAACCCTTCTTTTACACTCAAATTTTCTGTAGCACCCAATTCATCGTGACCAGCGAAAATGTTCAGCTTATCTGCGTTAACAGAAGCACTATATTTTCTTTGACCATTATTACCAGCAGCAACATAAACACTATTATTATTAACCTTTTTCGTTATGACATTAATAACGCCACCATAGGCTTCGCTGCCATATAATACGGCACCGCCACCCTTAACAACCTCAATCTTCTCTACTGTGTCCAGATTAATATTATCTAAATGACTTACACCGTTAAAAGATGCTGGCACACCGTTAATTAAAACCAACGTACCATTATCTACTCCACGCAGCGTTGCTTTACTAGAATTAGTAATCCAGTTTTGTCCATGCGGTCCCATCTGCGTAAAATATACGCCAGCCTTATACTTCAAAGCATTCGCTACATCGCTCGCACCAGTTTTCTTCAATTCTTCTCCGCTATAAACTATTACGTCAGCAGGTGTCTCCAGATTCGACTTTTCGTAACCGAGAGCAGTCACGTTCATCTCCGGCAGAGAATACTCTGCGAGCTGCCCTTTTTCAGCAGCAAATACAGTGCCTGCGGCAAGCATAACACCCAAAATAGATGTACTCAGCAAAATTTTCTTGTTCATAGTTTCATGCTCCTTTTTACTCATACTCGATATCTTAATAAAATCGATTACAAATAAGATTATATAATCAGCTAGATATATAAGCAAGCAATAAGCAGCAAAGTCAGCATAATATATTATTATATTTTAACAACGTAAAAAGCCTTGCTATTAAGCCATTTTTCAAACCCTACTTTTCAGTAGATTTGGAATGCAATGTTAGTGTTTTCTTTTTTTAACTCTACTCATTATTCGATTTATTTCAAATACATAAGCGAAATCAATCTTACTGACTGTGTTCTTGCTTCATACCCAAGCACTCTATCAGTGAATCCCTTGCGCGAAAATAAAATGTAATAAGCCTCCTTGCCATCCTCACAGACATACTCCTGCTGTAGCCTTTTTATTGTATCAACATCCACCTTGCTTTTAGTCCACAAGCATTGCATATAACATACTTCATTTTTACCATACGCCACTAGACGCAGCTGTTCCCACGAACAATCTTCTTTTTGCCAAAGAAATCCCATAATAGAAAAATCAAAGCTAAAATTTTTACGCTTACGCAAAGCATAACAATGCTGATAACAAATCTTCAAAAATACAAGGCTAGCAAAATTATCAAGAGCAGATGAAATTTTAGTACGCAATAAAAACTTACCATAACCCATAGTAATACTGCCAAGATATGGATATACACACCTGTACCAAAAACAAAGCATGGTATCTGTCAGCATATAAAAGGTATTTTTATGCTGCTTATGCAATATAAGCTCATTAGCTGGTACAAGCCTCTGTAAAAAACCTGCTTTCAGCAAAACACCAATATACTTTGATACTTTATTCATACTCATGCCAACAGCTTCAGCAATATCCTTCATGTGCACAGCGCCACAAGCAACTGAACAAAGGACAGCATGATAAATATGCGGCTGACGAAACTCCTGGCCTAATTTTTTTTCACCCTCACGCAAAAGACACGCATCCGGAGCATAAAAAAGCTTATATAAATTCTCTTTAAAGCTCATAGCAGCATCTATATAACACAAATATTGTGGTGCTCCACCTGTTATACCATAAAGCATAACCTTTTCGTCATTATTAAATGCCGAGAAACAAGATACACATTCCTCAAAGCTTAAATAATCTAATGTCAAAAAATCTGCTTTGAGCCCTACTTTCCTTAAACTATTCTGCAAGAAATCCAACCTACGTCCAGAAAAAATAATCAACAAACGTAACCGTGAAGCCTCCTTTTGTACCAAAGTAAGCAAAGCAGACAAAAGCTCATGAAAGCTGTCTCCCAATTCTTGCGCATCATCTATCATCAACAGCATTTTTTCACCACAGGCCTTTTTTATTATCGCATTTAATGCATCCTGCCAACTCATGCATACCTTGCTGTCAACAATCCCCTGAACGGCCATCTCTGCTAAAAAAGCAGCCTTATTAGCATTTTCCGTACAAGAACGCACACAAAAATAGGCCTTGCTCCTGCGTTTCCCCAGCTCCTGCAATAACGACGTCTTGCCAATTCCTGCCGCACCATTTAAACACACACAATGCAGCTCATTGCTATTATATAATTTTTCCAAAAAAGCTAATTCACTTTGTCTACCCAAAAACATAAAAACGCACCAACTCTACTTATAAGTTGCTTAATATTATATCACTAAACTACCTACTAGTAAATTGGTGCATTTCTTTAGTCAATTTATTTTTCAAAAAGCTCCTTTAGCTCAACCTTTCCCCTTTTACCTATACCGCGAATTCACAACCTCAACAGCAATCGTCGCATAAAGCTTTTCGCCCTCATATAATTTGATTGCGCCCTTGCCGACGTGGTACTGCTTAACGCTCTCGCGCGGCACACGCAGCTCCACGCTCAAGGGCAGCGCGCCAAACTGCTTTTGCAGCACCTGCCGTTCTGAAAGCTTCTCCCACACGCCCTTCTTGCTTCCCTGCGAAAGAATCATCTCCAAGCCTTCGCCGCGGCAGGTCAGCTTGACATTCTTCGTCTGCGGCTGCAGGCGCAAATATGTGGAATACACATTAGGCTGCACCAAATACTTCAGGCCGCCCTCCTTGCCCAGGTCGACAACATAGCTGACCTGCGCATCCTTCGCCAGCTGCAGCTTCGTAAAGCCCTTATCATAGGCATTCATCTCCCGCACCAGCAGCAGCGCAAACATAACGCCCAGCGTCGCGATAAACAAAGCTATCCTTTTCCACCACTGCTTATCCATGCTGCGCCACCCTGCCCTTATAATTTTTATATAGCGCCTTCGCCCCTAAAAGCAACAGCGCAAAAACACCGGGAGTACAGCTCAGATTGCAGCTGCCGCAGATACCGCTGCAGCCTGCGCCCTGCGTCGAAATGGCGCTCACAGGAATCCCCATCGCCACAAGAAAACTAATCAGCTTATTTTTCATCATGCTTCCTCCCATAGCTTATAGCCTGCACAGGGCAGCTATGAGCACACACGCCGCAGACAATGCAATTATGCCTGCACAGCTGCGCCTGCTTCTCCTGCACCGTCGCTGCCTCCATAGGGCAGGCCTTGGCACACTTGCTGCAGCCGATGCATTTTTGCTTATCCACCTGCATCTGCCAGGAAACCCCCAGCCTGCAGCCAAGCGCATAAATCAGGCTCTGCGCCGCACCAACAGGACAGAGAAAATTGCAGAAGCCGCGACCGCCCTTCGTGAACAGGCCAAAAACAACGAGCCACAAAAACGCCGTAAGAATCAGGCTAGACGTCAGCGAAATAAAATAGCCGCGCGTAGCATAGTTCACCAGCAAATCAAAAAGAAAAAAGTTGCAATATGTGCAGGCTAAAATGCCGTCGACAAAGGGCACCAGGCAAAAGCCTGCCAGCATACCATAGCGGATAGGTGAGATTTCTGTATAGCTGCGCCAGCTGATTTTGAACCTGTCCGGCACCAGCCTGCTCAAAAGCTCCGTCAATGCACCGGCAGGACACAGCCTGCCGCAGAACACAGGACCAAAGCAAAAGGCTGCCAAAAGCAGCATAATCGTGCTCACCACGCTGACTGGCGAATAACGGAAAATATTGCCGTCTAGGATATGCTCTATGGGTATACGCAGGCACAGACTGTGAATCGTCTGCACGTAATTCGTATGCGTCAGCAGATAGCCAAGCACTCGCTGAAACAGCGCAAAGGGTGCATAAAACAGCACGAAGCCCAGCAGATAGCCTGCCAGACGTTTTAAATTATAAGGCATGTAATCATCACCTTCCTGAAGAAATTTTACATAAACTGCCCCTCGGCAAAGGCGCAAATAAGGATAGGGAGCAAGTTTACCCTATCCTTATACTCTGATTAATTATCAATATGCAATCCCTGCTTTATACTATCATACTACGTATAGCAGGTAGACAGTCAAGAGATTTTTTTAATTCGTGGCAATTTCTACTGTTTTTTTATAAAAGGCAATACCATACTTGTAAACAGTTTGCACACCCCTGTTTTTCATATCAGTATCGTATTGTTTCGCATCTATCTGCTCCAAAGCCTTTTTAGCAAGAGCTGCAAGTGATTCAGCATTATCATTTTTTGACTTAACTTCAATAATTATACCAGGCAGCCTGCCAATATTTTTAGGCTCAAGAGCGATATCATACCTGCCATTGCCACTTTCTCTATTCGAGCGCACAAAATATTTTTCGTGGAAAAGCAAAGCCATACCAAGCAACAGTCCGTGATAATAATTTTCATTCACCGTGTCATGAAAACTTATAGCCTCCAACAGAAATGTGTTCAAACTCTTTTTTAGCAGGTTAATATCCTTCTCCATAAGAGCCTTGCTCACTGTATAAGCAATATTCATAGACATATTATCCGATAAGTGAGCAATGATTTCTTTATAATAAACATTCGTCAGTTCTTTGTTCGGAATGCTCAGCTCACACTCCCTGTCGCCAAACGGCGTAAGCGTCGTCCTAACGGCTTTCAGATAACCAGTCATAAGCAAAAAAGCAAAAATGTTCTCCGCCCTGTTTTTGATTTCAGGATAAACAACATTAGTTTCTACAATCGAAGTAACTATCTTTCCACTAACCAGCTCATTAAGCTTTTGAAAAATCTCCGTATTCAAACAGTTCAGCAGATCATAAACAACAAAATTTTCGGAAGTCTGCACCCAATAGGGCATAGCCAAACAATCATTAGCAAAATAATTCAATACAGACCACGGATTAAAGATTTCTGTTTCCCCAAAAATATAGCCATCATACCAGTCTTTAATTTCGGGCAATTTGTCTTCTTTTTCATAATATCGTGCCATGTCTTCAACTTCTGCATTGGTAAAGCCAAAATAACTGCTATATTTTCTATCCAGAACAGAATATACCCTGATATTATTCAGACCGCTAAAAATGCTTTCCTTCGCTACACGCAAAATGCCTGTAAGTATGCCGAAAGCTATATTATTGTTATCTTTTAAGCCAGCCGAGAGCATATTGCGCATAAAGTTAATCACGTCATCATAAAAATTATAAGCATGTCCCGACTGTATAGTCGTATCATACTCGTCAATAAGCAAAACAACCTTTTGACCATAATGTTGGCGCAGCATTTCTGATAAACGCAAAATGCTTTTCCCAAGCTCTGCTTTGCTTGCTTTTCCATTTAAAATGCTTTGGAAATATGCTTTATCTTTAACTTTATCACTATCCATTAATTCATAGTGTCTGTAAAACTCGTCTTTGATAGTTTCCTGGATCTCTGCATACATTTCTTCCCACGTATTTTGTTTAGCATCCTTAAAGCTCAAAAAAATAACAGGATATTTCCCTTGATGGCATGTATACTCTTCTCCTTGCGCCCAAATCTTTTTATCTGTAAAATACCTGCTCGTATCTTCGTCCGTCTTTTCAAAAAAGGTACGCAGCATATCCATGTTTAATGTTTTGCCAAAACGCCGCGGACGAGTGAAAAGGACGAAACTGCTGCTATCGTCTAAAATATCTTTAAGCATAAGCGTTTTATCAACATAATAATATTGATCGCAAATCTCGCGATAATCTGTTGAGCCTATTGGTAACGGAAGCTTTTTTGCCTTATTCATAATCTCGCTCCTTTCGCGCATCGTTTCGATGCTATTTGGCTATCTTAACATCATCTGCCATTACTCTATCGTTAGCAACATTATAGCATCTTTTGGACAAACACACAAAGTAAATAAGGATAGGGCTTGTACTTTACCCTATCCTTATTGCTTTATGTAATTGACGCTTTCTTTTTATGCCAGCTTCACTGCATCCCCATTAAGCATAGGTATCAGCTTGCCATTTTTGTTCGCGCGATAAAGCTCCAGGCGCTCGATGTCTGCCATCTCCACAGGCAGCTCCAGCTGATACTGCTCATTCAGCGCATTGAGCAAATCAACAGCCTTCATGCTGCCCGTCGGCGTAATCTTGCAGGTGAAGCCGAAAACTGTGTTTTCACCAACAAGCTCAACGTCGATATGCGGAATGTAGAACTTCACGTCAATCTCCTTGACCTTATCCTTTTTCTTCGGTGCCGCCTTTTTAAAGAGCAGCGCTTCAGCAGCATTGAACTGCGCTACCGCCTCGCTGATGTCCCTGCTATACGGCAGCGTCACGCGATACTTCGCCCCCGCCGCCTGACTCATGAGCGCAGCATGATGTGTTTCGACCGCATCTGCTGCCAGCACACGAATGCCGCGCGGCAGAGCTGCATCCAGCGCCTTCGCCGCCGCCTCAACCTCCATCGGCTCAGCCAGCTCGATTTCCACGAACTCCGTATAGCTGACTACGCCAACGCCCAGCGCCGAAGCCAGACTGAACTTCAGGTGCGGGTTGAAGCCCTCGGAATAAGCTGCAGGCAGCTTGGCACGGCGGATTGCGCGGCCAATGGTGCGCACGTATTCCAGATGGGAGATGAAACGAATATCCTTATCCTTCGTAATTTGCATACGCAGCTTCATTATGCCTGCACCTCCCCATTTTCATATGCGTCCTTATAATCGACAATCTTCACGCCCAGCTTTTGGCAGACACCGCAGCCAGTGCAGCTCGTGCGACGGCAGTCATGCGTAAGCTGCTGTGCATACGCCTTCTGCCATTCGTTCCAGAGGAAACGACGGCTGACACCCGGAGAAACGTGCTCCCATGGGAAGGCTTCGTGCTCACCGCGCTCACGCGCTGCATAAAAGTCCTTATCCAGGCCTGCCTCCTCGATAGCCTCGCACCAGCGCTCATAGGAGAAGCAATCGCTCCATCCATCGAAGCGTGCGCCCTTCTGCCATGCCAAAAGCAGCGCCTTGCCTACGCGGCGGTCGCCGCGGGCAAAGACTGCCTCAATAATGCCGGTTTTGGCATCGTGATAGTTAAGCGTGATATTTTTATATTTCTTGATTTCGTCCTTCAGCAGGAACTGCTTACGGCGAATAGTTTCCAAATCGTTCTGCGCAAACCACTGGAAGGCGGTGTACGGCTTCGGCACGAAGGAGGAAGCGCTGACAGTTACGCGGCAGCCACGCTTACCCGTTACCTGGAAATATTTGTACTGCACCTTACGCGCAAGGTCAGCAATCGCCAGAATATCCTCGTCCGTTTCATACGGCAGGCCAATCATGAAGTACAGCTTCACACTGCTCCAGCCGGATTCAAAGGCCGCACCGACAGCGTTCATGAGGTCCTCCTCTGTAACGCCCTTGTTGATAACATCGCGCATCTTCTGGCTGCCTGCCTCCGGAGCGAAGGTCAGACCGCTCTTGCGCACAGCCTGCACCTCCTTGGCGATAGCCACGCAGAAGCTGTCGATACGCAGCGAGGGCAGCGAAACGCTTACGCGGTCGTCCTTAAACTCGCTAATCATATTATGTACGAGCGGTGCCAGGCAGGAATAATCGGCGCTGGAAAGAGAAACCAGGCTGATTTCGTTATAGCCGGTATTGTCGACCAGCTTACGCGACAAATCCATGAGCACCTCAGGCTTGCGCTCGCGTACAGGACGATAAACCATGCCTGCATGGCAGAAGCGACAGCCACGGCTGCAGCCACGGAAAACCTCCAGCATAATGCGGTCATGTACAATTTCGCCAAAGGGTACTATCGGCGCAGTCGGGAAATCAACGCTGTTCATATCCTCAACAACGCGCTTTTCAATTACTGCCGGAATATCCTCACGCAGCGGCTTGATGGCCTTGAAGGTTCCGTCCTCATTATATTCAGCTGCATAGAAGGAGGGCACATAAATACCCTTGATTTTAGCAACACGCTGCAAGAGCTCCTGGCGTCCGCCCGGCTTGCCCTCGCGCTTCCATGCCTTATAGCAGCGCATAACCTCGATGAGGACCTCCTCACCCTCGCCGATAATAGCGAAGTCAAAGAAGTCTGCCAGCGGCTCCGGATTATAAACGCAGGGACCGCCGACGATAACAAAGGGGTCGTTATCGGTACGCTCTGCCTGCAGCAGCGGCACACCGCCCAGGTCGAGCATATTTAAAATATTCGTGTAGGACAGCTCATATTGCAGCGTAAAGCCTACTATATCGCACTCGCTGAGTGCTTTTTTTGTTTCCAGCGTCGTCAGCACGATGTCGCGTTCGCGCATCTTTGCTTCCAGGTCAATCCACGGCGCGTAGACACGCTCCGCTGCTACGCCCTGCTCCTTGTTGAGCAGATGGTAGAGAATCTTGAAGCCCAGATAGCTCATGCCCACCTCATACACATCGGGGAAAGCCAAGGCAATCGTCGCTTCCACCTCGTCAGCAGGCTTCACAATGCTGCTGAACTCGCCTCCGGTATAACGGGCAGGCTTCTGGACGCTGCTTAAAATATCTATAGTCAGGTCTTTCTTCATTAAATTTTCTCCTCTAGAACTGTAAATTTTTCTTACGCACCTTCACATTCAACAAAATCGCCACTAGCATCAGATTTGTTGTCAGTGAGCTTACGCCATAGCTCAAAAACGGCAGCGGCACGCCTGTTACCGGCATAATGCCTGCTGTCATACCGATATTGACCATGATATGAAACATAAACATCGACGTTACGCCTGTAGCCAAAAGCATGCCGAAGGTGTCGTCCGCATCCAGCGCAATGGCAATTCCGCGCCAGATGATAATCAGATACATGCAAATAATAAACACCGTACCGATGAAGCCAAATTCCTCCCCGGCCACGGCAAAAATAAAGTCTGTATGGTTCTCCGGCAAAAAGTTCAGCTGGCTCTGCGTTCCGGCAAGCCAGCCCTTGCCCAAGAAGCCGCCGCTGCCAATTGCAATCTTCGACTGGATAACGTGGTAGCCGCTGCCAAAGGGGTCAAGCTCCGGGTTCAGGAAAACGCGGATACGGTTCTTCTGATAATCCTTAAGAATCAGCCAGAACACAGGCAGCAAAGCGACAAACGCCAGGCCAAGGCGGAAAAACCATTTATATTTAAAGCCGCTGACAAAAATCATGCCGACAAGAATCGCGATAAAGGTCAGCGAGGTGCCCAGGTCAGGCTGACGCATAACCAAAACAAACGGCACCAGAATATAGGCAAAGACCGGCAGATAATCCTTAAATTCCTCCAGCCACTCGATGCGCTTATCCATAAACGTCGCCAAGCAGATAATCAAAAACACCTTAGCAAATTCACTCGGCTGAAAGGACAGCGAGCCAATCTGAATCCAGCGCTGCGCACCAAGCTGACTATGTCCGACGAACATAACGATGAGCAGCAGAATAATATTAAAGATATACAGCTTGCTGGCGTAGTTTTTCAGCACATGATAATCAAAGGTCAGCGACACTGAAACGAGCAGGATGCCAAAGGCCATGAACATACTCTGGCGCTGCACATGCCACGCCTTGCCCGTGCTTACAGCAAAGGAATGTGTAGCACTGTCGATAAGACCTAGACCGCAGGCCATGAGAATAACCACAGCGCTGATAAGCCACCAGTCAAGGTTTTTCAGGATACGTTTAAAATCCACAATGTACTCCTTCCTTCATCTATTGCTGAACCTGCGCCGGCTCACTCTCCGGCTTCGGACGCGGCATATAGCCACGCTCCTGGAAAAATTCTTCAAAGGCTTTATAAACAATCGGACCGGCAGCCGTCGAACCAAAGCCGCCCTGCTCGACAATGCAGACCACGACAAGCTCAGGATTATCAACCGGGCCATAGGCTACGAACAGACCATGATCGCGTCCATGCGAGTTCTCCGCTGTACCGGTCTTACCGGCAATTGCCTTCGGCAGACCGGAGAAGTACGAAGCCGTACCGCCCTCCTGCGTTGTCGCACTCATGCCCATACGGATATAGTCAATCGTCTGCTGCGATACATCGATATGCTTGCCCTCATGACGCTTAGGCTTTTCAAACACCGAGCCGTCCACATTCAGAATGCTGTCGACAAGATAGGGCTGATACTTCACGCCGCCGTTAGCGACAATGCTCAGCATAACTGCCAGCTGCATCGGCGTCGTCAGGTTGAAGCCCTGACCAATCGCTGCGTTGAAGGTGTCGCCAAGGCGCCAGTCCTCGTTCCAAATTTTACGTTTAATATCTTTAGAGGCCACTAGTCCCTTGCTTTCGCCGTCCAAATCAATACCGGTTTTCTCGCCAAAGCCGTAGATACGAGCATATTTGGCTATATTGTCAATACCGACACGGTTACCTAATTCATAGAAGTATACGTTATCACTCATTGCCAGCGCCTTAATAAAGGTCAGCCAGCCCAGTACCTCGCCGCCGGCGTTGCCCATCGTCGGTACAAGCGGATGGAAGCCGCCGTCGAAAATAGGCTCGTCCAGACCGACCTTCTTCAGCTCGAAGGCCGCACTGCCTGTGACAATCTTGAACGTCGAGCCAGGCGGATACTCGCCCGTGATAACCTTGTTGTTCATCGGGAAGTTTGGATCATTATTTATAGAATTCCAGTTTTTAGACGAAATGCCATGCACAAACCAGTTGGGATCGTAACCGGGACGGCTCACCATCGCGCGTACAGCGCCATTGCGCGGGTCGAGCGCCACAACTGCCGCTGCCCTTGCGCCCGGTGCAATACCGGAATTACGCAGATAAGCCAGATGCTTATCGGTAAACTTCTCCAGCTCTGCCTGCAGCTCATAATCCAGCGTCAGCTTCAGGCTCTTGCCCTGCACAGGCTGAATGGAATCGTAATGCTTGACGACATTGCCGCCAACGTCAACCTCCTCCATAAAGGCGCCGTCTACGCCGCGCAGATACTTGTCATAGCTTTTTTCCAAGCCTTCCTTGCCAACAATACTGCCCTGCGTAACGTCCTTGAACAGGTTTCTTTCCATTTCATATTCGCTGACCTCGCCCACATAGCCTAGGGCGTGTACAGCCAGCTCATGATAAGGATAATTGCGAATCGTCTGCACCGTCAGCATAACCTCCGGCATATAACGGCGCTGCTCCTCGATACGCGTCACCAGCTGGATATCCAGATTATTTTTGAGCATAATCGGCTCATAATAATTGGCGCTGGCCTCAATTTTTTTCTTGATGTCCTCCACGGGCATATCCAGCAGCGTGCTTAAACGCTGCAAGGTTTCCTCTTTATATTTCGACTGCTTTTGCAGCACCACAGCATAGCCGGGCAGATTATTGACGAGGACCTTGCCCTCGCTGTCATAAATAAGTCCGCGCGGCGCACTGATTTTGGACTGACGCAGACGGTTGCCGTCAGACTGCTTGGCATAATAATCACCTCGCCACAGCTGCAAATAGACCATGCGTCCTATCAGCACAGTAAACAACACCAGGCAGATAACCAGCATTACATGCAATCTGCCTGCCTGATTTCTCTCATCCATGAGCTGCGTCTGTCTCCTTTCTTCTCTTCAACCTAGTAGGAAATATCTTCCTTCTTAATCCATTCATATACAAGCTTCACCAAAAGCACCACGGGCCAGACCAGCAGGACATTGCCCAAGACAAAGCCCAGCGTATCCCCGCAGTAGCTGAAAAAAATATTCCAGCGGCCATCTGCGCGAATCAGCGCCACCCACCAGTACACAAAGCGCAAAATCAGGCTGCACGTAGCAATCGCGCTCATATGGTAAAGAAAATTATCCTTAAAAACCTTTTCCTTCGTCATGCCTACAAGATAGCCTAACACAGTACGCGTCAGCATATAGTAGCCAAAGGTGCTTACGCTCAGCGCATCCTGGAAAAAGCCCATCAAGCCGCCTGCTGTTGCACCTGCCTCAGGGCCGCGCTGCATGGAAAAAGCATAAATTGCCAAAAGCAGCAAATCACATGAAAGCCAGCCTGTCATATATACTGATACCGAGCCCTGCAAAAGCATCAAGAACAGAAACAGGACGGGCCAAATCAGTCTCCTCATTTTGCCTGTCCTCCCTGTACTGCGATTTTCGGTTGCGGCGTAAAGCTGGTGATAACAAGCACCTGCTCTACATCGGCAATATCAGCCGTCGGCTGCACCTCAGCCTCCTGCAAAAGACCAATGTTATCCATATTGGTAGAAGTAATCTTGCCAATCAAAATATCAGCCGGATGGCTGCCGCTGTAGCCACTGGTGACAATAATATCACCCTTACTCAGGCTTGCATCACGGAAAACGTGCTCCAACACAAGCGTGCCCTTCGTCGTGGCACTGCCGCCAACAACGCCTACAGCACGGGAATCCGCACGGATAACACGCGCACCAACGCGGCAGCGCGGCGAGCTAAGCAGCAGCACACGCGCATAATCATCATAAACCTCATCGACAATGCCGACCAGGCCGTCATGCACAACCGCCATATCCGGCGCCAGTCCCTTGTCCTTGCCGACGTTGATATACATGCAGTCCTGCAAATCACCAAAGTTGCGCGCAATAACCTTTGCTGCTACAACCTGCTGCGTTTTATGCTCCTCCTTATAATTCAGGAGCGTATGCAGCTGCTTGTTCTCGGCAAAAAGCGACGCCATGCGGATATTTGCACTGCGCAGCTCTTCGTTTTCTTCTTTTAACTTCTTATTCTCACTCTGTAAAACTGTCAGCGCCTTCCAGAAGCCACGCAGGCCGTCGCTGGCGCTGCCAAGGCTTGTCAGCCCCTCCTCCACAGGCAGCACGACTGCTGCTACAGTCTTGTTGACCAGCGGGAAGCGGCTCTTGCCGGCAATCGCCATCGCCAGCATTGCCAGCAGAATGAAGGCGAACAATCCACAGAGCATAACCTTCTTACTCATGTGCCAGCCCCATTATTTCGAGGTCATAAAGCCCTTACGATAAATATCAATATTTTCTACGGCGATACCTGTACCCAGAGCAACGCAGTTCAGCGCTTCGTCAGAAACGAAAACAGGCATGCCCGTCTCGCGGGAAATCAAACGGTCCAGGTTACGCAGCATAGAGCTGCCGCCGGTCATAACAATGCCTCTGTCCATAATATCAGCGGACAGCTCAGGCGGAGTACGCTCCAGGGTGTTGCGTACAGCGTCCACGATAATGCTTACAGGCTCATTGACAGCCTCGCAGATGTGGTTAGCGTTGACGTTGATGCTCTTCGGCAGACCGCTGAGCAGGTCGCGACCGCGCACCTCCATGACGTCAGGAGTATCAACAGGCATAGCCGTGCCGATTTCAATCTTGATGTTTTCTGCGGTGCGTTCACCAATGAACATATTGAAGGTTTTGCGGATATAACGCGCAATTGCGCTGTCAATCGCATCACCGCCGCAGCGAACGCTCTTGCTGACAACAATGCCGCCCAAGGAAATAACAGCAACCTCACAGGTGCCGCCGCCAATATCAACAACCATGCTGCCGGTTGCCTCCTGTACAGGCATACCAGCACCGATTGCCGCAGCCATCGGCTCCTCAATCAGATATGCCTCACGCGCACCAGCTTCAATGGTCGCGTCGATAACAGCACGCTTCTCAACCTCGGTAACGCCGGAGGGAACGCCGACCAAAATGCGCGGACGCACCAGCGGACGGTTGCCCATAGCCTGCTTAATGAAATATTTCAGCATGGACTGTGTAATTTCATAGTCAGCGATAACGCCGTCCTTCATCGGACGGATAGCCACGATGTTGCCTGGGGTACGGCCAATCATGCGCTTCGCCTCAGCGCCGATTGCCAGCACCTCGTTCGTATCCTTTTCTACCGCCACAACGGAAGGCTCACGGATAATAATACCTTTATCTTTGCAATGCACCAGGGTATTCGCTGTGCCCAGGTCAATACCCATGTCATCGGACATATTGTTAAATAAACTAAAGTTAGGGAAAGTCAGCTTCATTTCCACATATCCTCCTAAACGTCTAATGCTCCATCCTCTTGGAAGCTATAATAGGCGCCATCACCAATAATCAGATGGTCTAAAAGAGGAATCCCCAAGGTCAAGCCAGCCTGCTGCAAAACTGCGGTCAGCTCCTTATCCTCCCGGCTCGGCGACGGGTCGCCGGACGGATGGTTATGCGCCACACAGATTGCTGCAGCATGCTGCAGAATCGGCGGCTGGAACACCTCACGCGGATGCACCACAGAATTGGTCAAGGTTCCCTCGGAAACAATCTCTGTGCCTATTATAAGATTTTTGCTATTTAATAAAATTACTAAAAACTGTTCACGCGTCGCATAACGCAAGCGCGGCATCAAAAAGTCTGCCACATCCTGCGGACAACGCACATGAACTTTATCTAAAGGTCTGGCGGACGCAATGCGCCTGCCAAGCTCCAGGGCAGCGAGAACCGTCGCGGCCTTCGCCTGTCCCAGACCCTTAATCTGCATAAGCTCATTGAGGTCGCTCGTCCGCGCCAGACGACGGTAAAGGCCGTCATCGGCCACAAGCTCCCTGCCTAAATCAAGCGCCGACTTCTTCGCTGTGCCTGTACGCAATAAAATCGCCAGCAGCTCAGCATCTGTAAGCGCCTGCACGCCACGCTGCAAAAGCTTTTCGCGTGGTCTTTCCTCCAGGGGAAGATTTTTTATCCTCTGCTCATTAAATTTTTTGTCGAGACTGCTAAAATCATTACTGCAAAAATTGCAGGTCCTGCTTTCAGCAGTTTTATCCACCTGTCATAGCTCCTATACTCCTAATTGCCTAAACATTTCATGAAGCATCGTCAATGGCAGACCAACTACGTTATTGTAGCAGCCATTGATTTTTTCCACCAGAACAGCACCACGACCTTGAATGCCATAGGCACCCGCCTTATCCAAAGGCTCCTTCGTGGCAATATATGCCGCAATCTCTGCGGCAGTCAGCTCGCGAAAGCTCACGTCTGTCGTGCAGACCTTTGCCAGCTGCTGACCTTTATAGCGCACCGCCACGCCCGTCATCACCTGATGCGTGCGTCCCGACAAACGCGTAAGCATAGCCTGCGCCTCTGCCTCATCCTGCGGCTTGCCTAAAATAACATTGTCAATAACAACAATCGTATCTGCTGCCACAACCGGCAGCTCATCTCCTGTCTCTGCATAAACAGCATCGCACTTGCCCTTGGCATTTGCCAGCGCCACCTCGTGCGCCAGCTCCGCTCTGCCGCCCACCTCATCGAAGGAAGCAGGCTGCACAACAGGCTCAATGCCAATCTGCTGCAAAAGCGCCTGACGGCGCGGAGATGCTGAAGCCAAAATAACCTTCATGGCTCTTTACCTCAGCCCTTTTTACCCATATCGATAACCATCTCAGCCTGCTGAATCTCATAGATAACAGGCTGCTGGCCCTCGCGTACTGCGTCACGCTTAAAGATACGCGCATAATTCACAGTAACAAGCAGCCAAAGCACAATACAGATAGCTATAGGAAGCAGCTCATCGATATGGAAAAAGGTTGCCATGCTGTGACCGCAGGCAACACCGGCGAGAATACCAGCCACAGGCAAACCGTAAATAATCAGTTTGGCCTGCTTCTGGTCAAAATCGCGGTATTCTGCACCAACAATATCGCCGGCCTTAGCGCCTACCGGATTCCAGCAATCCAGATATTTCGGCAGGTTCTTCAGCTCGCTTTCAATTTTATCAACCTTAACCTCGGCGCGTTCGCCGTTCTTCTTAACAACTAAACCTCTAATCTCTGCCATTTAAGCAAATTCCCTTCTCATATATATTCAGTCTTAATATGCGTGTAAAAAAATATACCAGTAGCCGAAGCCGAGAACTACGCCATATATAGCGAAGAAAACAGCTATGCCCTGCCAGCAGACAGGATAACCAAAGTTAATATCCTCACCGAAAATACCACGGCGGTTGAAGAAGGTATATTTTTTACGTTTTCTGAACCAGGCCTGCTTGTTTTCGGGGCCAACCAGCTTAGCAATCAGATAGATATAAAGAAATGCACCAAAAAATATCTGCATAACTCTGCTGCAGACTAAAGCAGGTTCAACATTAGCTAAAGCATCCATTAAATTTTAGACCTCCTTGGCTTAACCAAACTTACAGTTGAATAAATTTATCCGGCATCTGTTTACGGAGCTGCTTGATGAACTCGTCGCTGGACTTGAACAGCAGACCAGCCAGCTTGTTCTTCTTGCCCTCAGTGAATACCAAAAGACGCTGCGGATTATTATCTAAGGAATTATAGCGGTGAATATAATGCTTAATCTGCGTTTTGCGGAAAAAGCTTTTTACATATTTATCCGTAAAGCTTTCAGTTCTGGTCAGGTCGACAACATAGCTGCGTTTGATAAAGCCTAAGCCGTGGCTGATAACCTCAAGGCGCTTGTCCTTGTATAAAATCAGCGTATAGCCAAAGCTGACGCGCCAAATCCACAGTGCCAGCAGCACCATGTCCATGCCCCAGCCCAAAACATCAAAACGATGTGAAGCCTGAAAGCCCATCCATTCATGCACAAAAAGGCTCGCAATCATCAATAAGGCAATCGCGGCAAAAATTTTTCTTTGTCCGCTTGTGCCAGATTCTTCACGATATAATTCTTCCAAAACGTTCCCTCCATCTTTGAGAATGCGCCTAATATCTCATTCTCTTCTTATCCAACTAATTATATCAAATTTTACACTTAAAGGGTATACCCTTAGCCAAGAAATGTCTTGAGAAAATGTGAATTTTCTTGTTCTGTGAGTGAAATGCAAAGAGAGCAGCACGAAATGCACTGCTCTGTTATATTGGAAATTTAATTCGTTACGATTTCTACTTCCTTCGCACAAAAAGCAATTCCATACTTATAAATATTGCTTACACCCTTAGCTCGCAATTCTGTATCATATTTCTTTGCTTCAATCTGCGCTAAAGCTTCTGCTGCTAACTTTCTTAAATGTGCTCGGGAATCTTTCTTGACTGCCTTTATCTCAATAATAATGCCTAGCAGAAAGTTATTCTTAGGGGCAAGCTGTATATCATACCTTCCGTCGCCGCTTTCCCTATTGGAACAAAGCTCATGGCTATACTCAAAAATCGTAACCAAGCCAAGCATCAGACCATGATAATAATTTTCTCCCAGCCCGTCATAATAACTAATTGTTTTCAGCATAAAATCCCACAAGTTTTTCTTGAGCATCTCAGCATTTTTTTCTAACAACGCCTTCTTCAAGCCGTTTATCGTGCCTTCACCAACAGAATCTGTCAGCAAAGACATAATCTCATTGCGGTAAATCGTTCTGATTTCCTTATTCGGTATCGCCAGCTCACAGACATACGCTCCATCACTATCTAGCGTTGTCTTTGTCGCTTTCAGATAACCTGTCATTAGTAAAAAGCCCAAAATATTGGTCTGAGGGTCCTTCAATTTAGGATAAATGATATTTGTTTTTATAACTGACTCTACCAATTTTCCGCTCAGCAGACTTTGAAGATTTTCATATGTAGCACAATTATACTGCTTCAAAATTTCATGGATAATCGTATTCTCCGAAGTCTGACTCCAATATGGTATAGTCTTAAAACCATTACTAAAATAATTTATTACCGACCACGGGTTATAAATCTCTCTATCACCAAATTTATAACCGTCATACCACTCCTTGATTTCGCCTAACTTAGCACTAACATCGTAATAAGCCGCCATAACTGCAATCTCTTCATCGGTAAAACCAAAATAGCGATTAAAAGCATCGTCCAGCACAGAATCAACACGGATGTTGTTCAGTCCGCTAAAAATGCTCTCCTTCGCAATACGCAAAATACCTGTAAGAATACTCATCGTAATATGCGCATTGTCTTTCAATGCTGCCGAGAAAAAATTTCTGATAAAGCTGATGGCTTCTTTATAATATCCATTGAGATAGCCTTCCTGTATGGGAGTGTCATATTCATCAATAATTATTATAGGCTTCTTGCCATGATGGTCATGCAACATCTGGCTTAAATCATGCAGGCTGAACATATAGTCTGCATCGTCAGCCTCATTTTTGATTACTTTCTTATATGTATCAGAATCTGCTATAGAAATTGTATCACTGTTTAACAGCTCCTGATGTCTGGCATATTCTGCCCTGATAATTTTTTTCAGCAGCAATAAAGACATATTCCAGTCGCTTGATTTTATATCTTTTAAGCTGATATAGATAACTGGATACTGCCCCTGGTGCTGAATATATTTTTCTCCTTGCTGCCAGATATTTTTATCCGTAAAATATACGCTTGTGTCTTCAGCAGTTTGCTCAAAAAATGTGCGAAGCATATCCATATTAAGAGTTTTGCCAAAGCGACGCGGACGCGTAAAGAGAATAGTATCAGTCTTTTGGTCTAAAAGATCTTTTATGAGCAATGTTTTATCTACATAGTAGTTCTCCCTGCAAATTTTCTTGTAGTCAGTAGTTCCGACCGGCAGAGGCAATTTTTCTTGCATATGGACTTCTCTCCTTTCTTTAAACACAGTATATCTACCCGTATTATAACATTTTCCAAGTATTTTTACTAGCACAAGCAGCAAGCAAACAGAGCAGCACGAAACGCACTGCTCTGTTATCTTATAAAAATTTTAGAAGCTGTAATTTACGCCAATATTGACGCCCCAATCGCGCTTCAGCTCGCCGCCGCTTCTGCGTTCAACGTCGAGAGAAATATTCGCTGCCCTGCCCAGCTTATATTCCAAGCCTGCGCCATACTCTACGCCCCAGCCGCCGAGCTCATCCTCGTAATGCGCTGTGCGTCCGTCGGCGCTCACCGTCGTCGCCAGATCGCCGCCGAAATCATATACCGCCGCAGCCTTCACATAGAAGCTGCCCTTAGCGCCCAAGCGTCTGCCCAGCTTCGCACCACCGCGCAAAATGAAGCTGTCAAGGCTGTCGTTAGCCACACGCGCCAACGTATCTTTAACCTGCACGCCGTAATCTGCTGCGCCCAGGTGAACATAGCTCAAGCGTACTGCGGGCTCAAGATACCAGGCAGCAGGCAGCTCATGCGTACTGCCATACTCGGCACTCACGCTGTAGGCCGGAGCGGAGAACTCACCTGCAATTTTTTGCAGAACAGTTCCGCCGAAGGTCTTGCTTTCGCTGCTCACTCTGCCAGCCTTCGCTTCCAGATTCAAATAGGTGCTGCCGCCATGCCAAGCGCCGTACACTGTGCCGACATTGGTTTTCGCCTTGCCGCTGCCGCTATCAAGCTGCGTATTGCCGCGCGTCTGCATACCGCTCACGCCAAACGTCCAATTGTTGCCGACATATGCATCATAGCCAAGCTCCACACCGTTATGCTTCAGCTGCAGGCCGTCACTCTTGAGCTTGCCGCCGAGATACTGCGCCCAAACCTCTTCACGCTCACCCGCTCCTTGCGCCTCACGCAGATGCGCATGCAAAGCGCTGTCGTTACCCAAAACGCCGATTGCGAGCGCTCCTGCTGCTTTGTTAGCGGAATGCACGCTGCGCTGGCTGCCGGAGGCAGAGGGCGCAGCTTCAACATCAACTTTTTTAATTACGACATTACCATTCCCATCCTGATCCGCATTCATTTCATAAGTATAGCTCCAGATGCCGTTATCGTAATGCATAACCTTAACACTATTGATTAGCTTTGAAACAGCAGGATTCGAATTACTATTATAAAGAACAGTTATATGATTATCTAAAGTTTTTTCACCATTAGTGCCCATGCCATAACCATTTTTCATGCCTTTATCGAAAACATTGACATCGAACTTGCCTTCCCCTGTTATGGTTGTTCCGATGCCTTTTATGACTATAACATCGCTATTCAATTTCCAAGAACTAATATTAGCTTCCTTGCTGCTATCAGCACGCAAAAACAACTCATTGCTGCCAGCTATATCTAAATTCCTTATTTGCAAAGCGTGAAAATCATCTTCAGCATTATTAGTATCATACATATATATTTTGGCATTATTTAGCGTTGTTGTCCCAGAAGTTACCACAAAGCCATCAACTACTAAAGTGGAATTTTCAACAGTAAGATTACTGCCAGGCATACCTATTCTCATAAGTCTTCCACCTATACTTGTCACGCCCGAAAGCTTCAAAGTAGAGTTATTAAGAACATTGACATTGCCACGGATAGCAATTACGGAGCTGCCGCCATCCAAAGCTATTTCCGACTTATCTGCAACAATCGCATCTCCATTATCAGCTTTTATTTCTATACCCTGTTCCGCCTTCATATTAATCTTCGAATCCTTAGCATTTATAGCCTCGAGCTTACTGTTGCTCGTAGAATCGACTTCTATTGATATTTGACCGCCTGCCTGCAAGCTTGCCTTAGAACCATTTGACAAAACCATGCCTTGTGCCGTCTTCTCACCAGTAAGCTCAGTATTATTAAGTATAAAAGAATATATGTTGATATCTTTTTCAGCAAAAATATTTGTAGCATAATTATTTAAAGCCATTCCCAGCGATTCTTCTACTAATGTTCCTGTAGGAGTTTCCCTATTTCCTGTAGAATCTCTCCTATAATACTGGTTACTCGCTTCGTAAGCCACGGAATCTGCCTTAATCTGCGAGCTGCCATTTTTTCCAGAAAAGCCCACGGCCCTCATGCTCACATTCGCTTCTGTCCCTTTGATAAAGCCCTGAGCCAGCACACCAAAATAACCATTAATATCGAAATTAGCCTGCGCACCATTAACATTGATACCTATGCCTTCAGCGTTTTTATTAGCTGTCGCTCGACTGCAAATATCCAATCTACCCTCATCTTTATTGATTATGTTTAGCTTCTCGACGTCATGTATATCAAGACCAATTCCCTTTACGTTGTCTGCTTTTTCAGACGAAAAATAGATGCTTTGCAGGCTCACCGTCTTACCCGCAAACTCTTTTCCCATTTCAACTACCGTATTTTCTTCCGCCCACACGCTCGTGGTATAACCCAGCGCCATCACCGACACTGCCGCTGCCGCCGCAAATTTAGCACCAGCCTTAGTAAACTTCTTCATCTTCATTCCTCGCTTTCCTACGCAGCATTTTTTAATCAACAATCTCAAAAAGTACGAAAGTCTTATGTATTCATTATAAGTCAACTTCTTTCCTTACGTCAAGCAAACAAAAAGCTAAGGACGAAACGCTTCTATTTCTTGTACGACGCGTCTCGTCCTTGTAACTATTTATACAGTTTTATTTTCCTTTCGCCTACAGCTCCACCGCTCTGCGCACAGCTGCCAGATTTTCCTCGCTGGCGAACTGTCCTACGCAGCAGCCCGGGCCGATGAGCAGCTTTTTGCCGTCCACAGCCGCAATCGCTTCACGGACGTGCTTGATAATGCTTTCCGGCGTGCCGTCCTGCACAATATCGTCGCGTCCCGGCTTGCCGTCCACCAGCGTGTCGGCAGCAGCAATGCCTGCAAGAAAGGCTTTGCCGCTGATTTTACGCGCCTCCTCCAGCGTCGGCGGCGTGTTGCGGTCATGCCAGTTGAGCACGTTGTTGGGATAGCGCTGCGCAATCTCATCAAAGTATACGCCCATGCCATGCAGATGCACAACATTAAACCAGGTACGGTTCACATAGCTTTCAAGCACCTGCAGATCATAGGGCACGCCGAAGCTGCGGAAATTCTCCAGAGAAATCAGCTCCTTGCGTGCGTCCTGCGTAGCGAAGAAGAAGCCGCTGACGCCCCGCTTGATGTTCTCGTTGATAAAATCAATAGTAATTTCAGTGATAACTGCCAGCGCATAGCGCACTGCCTCCGGCGCCGTCTTGAGGTCCTCCAGCACACGGTCGCCCACGAGCTTATGCAGCGTTGTCAGCGGACTGAAAATCGTCTGGATATAAGGCAAATCGCCGGGCAGCTGCTTGCGCAGCAGCTCTGTGAACTCCAGCTGCTTGCCATACGTTCCCTGAATGGCCGGAATCGTTGTCAGCGAAAGATAATCCTCCACCTTCTGCACCGGACCGCGCTCCCACAGCGGCGGCTCGCCCTGCTTGGAGAAAATCTTCACCTTCGCGCCAAGGTCCTGCACGCCATACAGGCCAAAGGGCATCATCTTCACAAAATCATAATCATATTTTTTTGTCAGCTCCGCTGTCACTTCCGCCAAACTCACAGGGTCCTGGTCAACCCCGGACAAATGATACCATACGGAAAACGGAATTCTATCTACGGTCTCGCCCTTAATGGCAGCCTCCACGCGTTGCGCCTTATTCATTACAAACACTCCCTCATTTAAATTCAATTTTTGGCAAAAGCAGCATCAGCCTTCAGGCTGCGCTCCAATTTATTAAAGATAATCGTTAAAGCAATGCACAGCAGCCAATAAATTACGGCATCCGCAATATATGGCTCAGTGCGTCTGCTATACAGCGCCGCAAAAATATCTGCTGCGGCAAAAATATCTACTATTTTAATGGTGAACAAAAGCGCCAGGCCCTTGATACCATGCAGATAATAGGTGAAGAACGACGGCATCGCTACAGCGAAGGCCTGCGGCAGGATAATCCGCTTATACGCCTGAAAGGTCGACAGGCCTGCAGCCATCGCCGCCTCCATCTGTCCCTTGTCGACAGCAAGCAAGGCACCACGGATATTCTCCGACTGAAACGCCGTCTGGTATATGATGAAGAAAATGTACGCTGTCCAGTAGGGACTCACGTCAAAGGGCTTTACCACGCTGCCTGTAAAAAAGCTGAGCACCGGCGCCAGAAGATAGGGCAGGCTGTAATACATAATAAAAACCTGCACAATCGCCGGCACGGCCCGCACGAAGGAAACAAACACGGCCAGCACAGCATTGATATATTTATTGCTGCGCAGACGGATGATGGCGATAATCGAGCCTAAGATAATGCCTATCAGTATCGTCACCGCCGGCAGAAATAAGGTCAAAGGCAGGTGCCTGCTGATGAAGCCAAAGGCTTCCACAACTGTGTGCAAATCAATAGTCATGCTGCTCTCCTCCTTAAAAATTTCTGGCTGCGTTCATCCAGCCTTGCGGCTAAAAGCTCCAGCGCACTAATCAAAATCCAGTAAATAATCGCTACGGCAATGTAGCATTCCAGCTTGCCCTCGCCCATGCGCAGATGAATCAAAAGATTGGCACGGCCCATGAGGTCCATCAGGCCAATCATATACATCAGCGAGGTGTCCTTGATAATCTCGATAAGCTGGTTCACCATGCCCGGCAGCATAATCGGTAGCGCCTGCGGCAGAAGAATGCGCGTCACGCGGTGCCATGTGCTGAGGCCGAAGGCGATGGCTGCCTCCGTCTGTCCACGCGGCACAGCCTCGTAGGCCGGGCGGATAACCTCGGCAATAATCGGTCCGTAGTGAATAATCATCGCCACGTACACATAAACCTCCTTCGGTATAGCATTGGTATCTACACCGAGCGTTTGCAACGGCAGCGGCAGCAAAAAATAGCTCAGAAAGAGCAGCAGCACGAAGGGCATGCTGCGTACAAACGACATCCACACCTCCGTCAGCTGGTAAAGCACCGGCAGCCGCGGAATGCGAATCAGCGCTACGAGAATGCCTGCCAGCAGGCTGACCACGCTGCTCATGACGATAAAATAAAGGGTAAATGGCACTGCCTCTAACAATTGCGGCCATACCGTCCAAAAATATTCAAGGTTAAAAGTCAGCACCATCAACATCTCCTTATCCCAAAAAAAGTTATTTCAAAAGCTTCAGCAAATCGTCCTTATACCATTTGGTAGAAATCTTCGCCAGCGTTCCGTCAGCACGCAGCTCCTTGAGTGCTTCATTAATTTCGCCTGCCAGCTTCTCTTCCTTCTTATTTACAACAACATAGGTTGCATTAACCTTAATCGGCTCCTTGATTGCTGCCAGCTCTACGCCCTGCTTAGCTGCCAGCTCCTCTACGCCAAGGTTGTTTGGAATAATCAGCGCATCGTATTGGCCTTCCTTTAAGCCCTTCACGCGCTCGGCTACGCTCACGCCGGACTGTACAGGAATCTCCTTCAGCAGATTGCCATGCTTTTTATTCCACTCATCCACAATACGGTACGCGCCGCCGTTCGGTGTCAACGGCACCAGCTTCAGATTAGCCTTAACTACATCTTCAAAGTTAGTGTACTTGTTTTCGTTGCCCTTGAGCACATACACCATCAAGCTGCTGGCACCAATCGGGCTTTCCGGCAGCAGGAAGTTCTGCTCACGCTGAGCGTTCTTGAAATAGCCGCCTGTTGCCACCTTCGCATCACCGGATTCCATCATCACGTCCTGAGTTTCAGGCGGCACAGCCTGAATATCCAGCTGATAATCCTTCAGGCGTTTGTTGACCTCCAGCAGCACATCATATTCATAGCCATGCTTTTCGCCCTTTTCATCAACCCATGACAGCGGTGCCTCCGTACCGCTGATAACAGTTTTGACAACCGTTTTGCCGCCTGCAGCAGCCTCCTTTTTATTATCTCCGCCGCAGCCGCCTAAAAGCGCTGCCACAGTCAGTACACCTAAGGTTAAAGCCGTAAATTTTTTCCAGTTCGTTTGCATAATCTATCGCTCCTATCTTAATTTCAAATAATATATTCTGCTTCCGGCAGAACTCTGCGCAAAAATCTGCGCGTTCTTAATTCTTCAGGATTAGTAAAAATCTTGCTTGCCGAGCCCTGCTCAACAATTCTGCCGCCATCCATAAAGATGACATTCGTGGAAATCTCCTTGGCAAACTGCATCTCGTGCGTCACGATAACCATCGTTTTGCCCTCATCTGCCAGCGATTTGATAACTCCCAGCACCTCGCCAATCAGCTCCGGGTCCAGAGCACTTGTCGGCTCGTCCATCAGAATGATTTCCGGCTCTACTGCTATTGCCCGGGCAATACCCACGCGCTGCTGCTGACCACCGCTGAGCTGCGAAGGATAATAATTATAGCGTTCCGCAAGGCCAACTCTGTCAAGCGCCTTTTTCGCCAGCTCCACGGCCTTGCTTTTCTCTACGCCGCGACCGTAAATCAGGCCTTCCGTGACATTTTCTAAAGCAGTTTTATTGTTGAATAAATTGTAGTTTTGGAACACAAAGGCTGTCTTATGACGAATCGCCTTGATTTCCTTGCCAGTTACCTTAGCGTAATCAAGATGCTGCTCGTCAAAGTCCAGCTGCCCTCCGTCTGCCTGCTCCAAAAAGTTTATGCAGCGCAGCAGCGTTGTTTTGCCGCTGCCGCTCGGGCCGAGGATAGTCACTACATCGCCCTTATTAACCTCTATATCTACACCCTTGAGCACCTCATTATCCTTGAAGGCTTTGCGGATATTTGTTACCTTGAGCATTGCGCTCCCTCCAATCAATTACTTCTAAGTAACTTTTCCAGTAAATTTGGTAATAAAAAAACAGGCCCTATGGCCCGTAGAAAATCAGCATAATTTTTCTAGCGTATCCATAGCATCAACACATTCGCTTTTTTGCACAACAACAACAGCACATAGAAGTGCTCATCATGCATTGCATCATCATGTTGGTTACTACGGTTAAGTTCTGCATCATAAATTCCTCCAGATTTTTATTGCATACTATTTCGATAGGTTTAGTATGTTGTAGACTATTATACTCTGATTCTCCCATTCGTCAAGCCTTTTTTGCAATATTTTTCTCAGGTGCACGAAAAAAAGAGGACTACACCATAAAAGTGTAATCCTCTTAACATTTTCCTATTAAATTACTATGTTTTAGCCTCTTACCTGACCATTGCCACGGATAAGATACTTCGTGCTCGTCAGCTCCGGCAAAGCCATAGGTCCGCGTGCATGCAGCTTCTGCGTACTGATGCCGATTTCCGCACCAAAGCCAAACTCGTTGCCATCAGTAAAGCGTGTCGAAGCATTGACATAAACAGCTGCCGCATCAACAGTGCTTTGGAAGAGCTGCGCCGCCGCATAGTCCTCGGTAACGATGCACTCGCTGTGTCCCGTACCAAACTTAGCGATATGCTCCATCGCTTCCTCGATACTGTCCACAATCTTCACGGACAGGCGCAAATCGCCATACTCCGTTGCCCAATCCTCCTCTGTTGCCGGATGCACCTGACTGCTGTACTCCTGCACAGCCTCGTCACCGCGCACCTCTACGCCAGAGGTATTATACATCATCAGCATCATCGGCAGGAATTTGTCAGCAATATCCTTATGCACCAGCAGCGTTTCCATCGCATTGCAGACAGAGGGACGCTGTACCTTAGCGTTGAAGGCAATCTTCGTTGCCATCTGCACATCGGCAGCTTTGTCGACATAGGTATGGCATACGCCTGCACCAGTCTCGATAACAGGCACGCTCGCATTACGCACCACGGCCTGAATCAGTCCTGCACCGCCACGCGGAATAACCACGTCCACAAGGCCGTTCAGATGAATAAGGTCGGTCACAGCCTGACGGTCACTGGTATCGACAAACTGAATCGCGCCAGCAGGAATGCCGTGAGCCTCAGCAGCCGCTGCCAAAATTGCAGCCACAGCCTTGTTCGACTCCATCGCCTCGCTGCCGCCCTTAAGGATAACAGCGTTGCCGGATTTCAGGCACAGGCCTGCTGCGTCCGCCGTAACATTCGGACGCGCTTCGTAAATAATGCCGATAACACCGAGCGGCACACGCACCTTGGTAATCTGCAGACCGTTCGGCAGCGTTTTGCCGTCCAGCACATTGCCAATCGGGTCAGGCAGATTGGCCACCTGACGCAGACCGTCTGCCATACCGGCCACGCGCTCTGCCGTCAGCTTAAGCCTGTCGAGCATCGAGCTGCGCATACCCTTAGCCTGTGCAGCCTCCATATCGCGTGCATTCGCCGCCAGAATCTCCTCCGTCTTTTCCTCCAGCGCCGCCGCCATCGCCAAAAGCGCCGCATTCTTTACCGCCGTGCCTGTAACAGCCAGCTTCGCCGCAGCCTTTTTAGCTGCCTGCGCCTTGCCCAAGACCAGTTCATACGTTTCCATCTCTGTCACCGCCTCACAATATAACTAAATCATCGCGATGAATAACCTCATCGAAGTTTTTATGTCCAAGAATATCAGCAATCTCGGTGGACTTGCAGCCCTTAATCTGGGCCAGCTCTGCCGAGGAGTAATGCACCAGACCACGCGCCAGCTCATGCGCGTCCTTATCAATTACGCGCACAGTGCTGCCTGCAAGGAACTCGCCCTCCACAGCAAAAATGCCTGCGGGAAGAATGCTGCAGCCACCGGCTTTATGAATAGCCTTCGCGCAGCCCTCGTCAACGACGAGGCTGCCCTGAATCTGCGCACCGAAGGCCAGCCAGCGCTTTCTGAACTGCAGACGGTTCTCACGGCTCACAAACAGCGTGCCCAGCACCTCGCCCTGCAAAATACGCGTGATGGCATTCTTTTCCGTACCGCTGGCAATCACCAGCTGGATACCGCTCGAGGTTGCCGCCTTCGCTGCCTGAATCTTCGTCGCCATGCCGCCTGTGCCGCGCGCAGAGCCAACGCCGCCGGCGCTCGCCTCCACCTCCGGCGTAATCTCCAGCACTGTCGGCACAAGCTCTGCCTCAGGATGTGTCTGCGGATTAGCCGTATACAGACCGTCGACGTCGGAAAGAATAATAACAAGGTCAGCATCCACAATGCCTGCAACAAGTGCTGACATATTATCGTTATCGCCAATCTTTAATTCATCTAAGGCAACAACGTCGTTTTCGTTGACAATAGGAATAACATGCTGGCGCATCAGCTCCATAAAGGTGTTACGCGAATTGGTATAACGGTGGCGGTCAATCGCCTCCGTCTTCGTAATCAGCACCTGCGCCACAACCTGCCCATAGTCGGCAAAAAACTTTTCATATGTGTGCATCAAAACGCCCTGACCAACAGCAGCAGCAGCCTGCTTGCCGGGAATCGTCGCCGGCTTGCAGGGCAGGCCCATGCGGTCAACGCCAACAGCCACAGCGCCGCTCGTAACAAGAATCATCTCCTTGCCCTGATTCTGCAAATCGCTGATTTCTCGCGCCAGACGGTCAATCTGGCTGAAGTTGCGCTTGCCGTTGGCATAGGTAATCGTGCTCGTGCCAACCTTAATAACTATACGCTTGGCATTTTTCAAGGCCTCACGATATTTTTCAGCTTCTAACATAACAATCCCCTCACTTATATGCGTTCTTGCTTTATTAGTTGTTGTCTTTGTATTCGAACACCATATCTCTGATTCTTACAGATTCGCCCTCCTGTACGCCCTTCTCCTTCAGCGCCTCGTCGATGCCAAGGCGTTTCCAGATAAGCTGGAAGCGATACAATGCCTCATCATTATCAAAGTTCGTCATAGCAACAAGACGCTCGATGTTCTTGCCGCGAACCTCCCACTCGGTATCCTCGCCGGCCACGATTTCGTAGCTGTCCGGATCAATCTCATCAAAGCGGGCAATATCCTCCTCGTCCTCCTCGGGAACATATTGCTGCAGCAGGTCATAAGCCTTAAACATCAGCTCACGCAGACCTTCGCCGGTAGCAGCGCTGGCCTTGCAGATTTCGTAGCCCTTCGCCTCTACATATTCCTTCAGACGCTCGAAGTTTTCCTGCCCTTCAGGCAAATCCATCTTATTGGCAACAACAAGCTGCTTACGGCGTGCCAGACGCTCGCTGTATTCTGCCAGCTCGGTGTTAATCTTGTCAAAGTCCTCAATCGGATCGCGGCCATCAACGCCAGCCACGTCCACGATGTGCAGCAGCACCTTGGTACGCTCAACGTGACGCAGGAAGTCATGGCCTAGGCCAACGCCCTCATGAGCGCCCTCAATCAGACCCGGAATATCCGCCAGCACAAAGCTGCGCTCCTCGTCCAGACGTACCACGCCCAGAACCGGGGACAGCGTTGTGAAATGGTAAGCAGCGATTTCCGGACGCGCAGCGCTGACCTGTGCAATAATACTGGATTTGCCTACGCTCGGATAGCCAACGAGGCCAACGTCAGCGAGCAGCTTCAGCTCCAGCTTCAGCCAGCGGTTTTCGCCCGGCTCACCCTTCTCGGCGAAGGTCGGTGCACGGTTCGTGCTCGTCACATAGCAGGCATTGCCCTTGCCGCCGCGGCCGCCCTTAGCAGCAGTATAGGTCTGGCCGTCATCAACAAGGTCAGCCATCACTGCGCCGGTAGCATCGTCGCGTACAAGCGTACCCATCGGTACCTTAACAAAAACAGTGTCTGCGCGTACGCCGGTGCAGTTCTTCGTGCCGCCCTGACCGCCGCGCTTAGCAACATACTTTCTCTTATAGCGGAAATCAATCAGCGTATTCAGATTCTTATCCGCAATCAAAACAACATCGCCGCCGCGACCGCCGTTGCCGCCGTTCGGGCCGCCCTTTTCTACAAACTTCTCTCTACGGAAGCTGCTCATGCCGTCGCCGCCATCGCCAGCCTCTACATAAATCCTCGCTCTGTCAATAAACATTTTCGTTTTCTCCTATCTGTATCGTCAAAAATAAAATTAAATTATAGATATACATATCTATATTATAGCTTATTTTGCCGTAAAAACGCAACGGGGTGAAGTTGTTAATTCCCTGCAAACAAAAAGCGCACAACACTAAACCTTCACAGCTTGTTCGTTGTACGCTCTTCATTCTTGTGTTAAAATATTCTTATGGTGCTTCCATAACGGTAGGCGGTTGACCCTCTGACGCGATCAATTCAGTTTCACTGAAAATCCCTCAAGAGGGAGGTGTTGCTGATGGATATACTCGAAGTTATTGCTTTACTAAGCTTATGCATAGCTTGCATTAAACTAGGTATGGACATCAATAAAAACCAAAAAAAATAACCGCCCTGTCCTGAGAAAACAAGCGGTTACTTTTTGTAGCTAAAACTTTTCAATGGTTAACCGTCTATCGGCGGCACCTTTTCTATACTTATAGTAGCACAGATAAGCGCTTTTGACAAGCGAACACAGCTTATTTCACAAATTTTGCACGGCTTACGCCGTGCTTTTTTATTACTCGACTAGCGCCATATAAAGCTTTCTAAGCTTATTATAGCACAGCATTTCTGTAAAGAAAAAGAACTACCGCAAATTTTACGGTAGTTCTCCAAAACTGTCTAGAAAGTAACAGAAATACCCTCAGTCAGTCTTATAAGGTTTTCAGATATTCCAGGCGCTCATTGATAGCAGCCTTTTTGCCGTTCAGCTCTTCGGCCTTAGCCTTTTCCTTTTCGATAACAGCCTCAGGTGCTTTAGCGAGGAAGCCTGCATTGCCCAGCTTGCCCTCTACGCGGCTCAGCTCTTTGTCGATAGCTGCCAGCTCTTTGTTCAGGCGGGCATTTTCCTTCTCGACATCAATCAAGCCTGCCAGCGGCAGATAAACCTCGATACCAGCTACAACAGCCGCCATAGCGTTCTCCGGTTTAGCAGCGTTGTCGTCCAGCACTGTCAGCTCGCTGATAGCACCCATCAGGTGAATATAATCAGCATTAGCCTCAATACCAGCCTTCAAATCAGCAGCAGCCAGCATAGTTGCCGGAACCTTCTTTCCGGGCGGTACGTTTACTTCAGCACGCATGTTACGGATAGACTTGATGCTTTCCATAATTGCGCCCATCAGACGTTCTGCCTCATCGTCCATGAGAGCCTCGTCAGCCTCAGGCCACTTGGAAATCATAATGCTTTCTGCTTCATGCGGCAGGCATTGGTAAATTTCCTCGGTGATGAACGGCATGTACGGATGCAGCAGCTGCATAGCGCTGGTCAGTACGGTTGCCAGAACATGCTGTGCGGTTGCACGCTCTTCAGCATTTTCTTTATTATACAGACGCGGTTTAGCCAGCTCGATATACCAGTCGCAAACCTCGCCCCAGATGAAGTCGTAAATCATGCGGCCAGCTTCGCCCAGCTCGAATTTCTCCAGCATTTCGGTAACACTCTTGGAGGTGTGCTGCAGACGGGACAGAATCCATTTATCTGCCAGAGTGTACGGTGCCAGCTTAGCATTGGCATCATAGCCCTCCATGTTCATCAGCGCAAAGCGAGAAGCGTTCCAGATTTTGTTGGCAAAGTTACGGGTTGCCTCTACGCGCTCCCAGTAGAAGCGCATATCGTTGCCCGGGGTGTTGCCGGTAATCAGCATAAAGCGCAGGGTATCAGCGCCATATTGGTCAATAACCTCCAGCGGGTCAATGCCGTTGCCCAGAGATTTGGACATCTTGCGGCCCTGGCTGTCGCGTACCAGACCATGGATAAATACCTTGTCGAACGGAATCTCATGCATAAATTCCATACCCATAATCAGCATACGAGCAACCCAGAAGAAGATGATATCATAACCGGTTACAAGCACGCTCGTCGGATAGAATTGCTTTAAGAGCGGCGTCTTATCCGGCCAGCCCATCGTGGAGAACGGCCACAGAGCGGAGCTGAACCAGGTGTCCAGTGCGTCCTCGTCCTGATGGATATGTGCGCTGCCGCATTTCGGGCAAACAGTCAAATCGGTACGGCTGGCGCTCATTTCGCCGCAGTCATCGCAATACCATACAGGGATGCGGTGGCCCCACCAAATCTGACGGGAAATACACCAGTCACGGATATTGTCCATCCAGCCGGTATAGGTCTTGGTGAAGCGCTCCGGTACGAACTGAGTACGGCCGTCCTCAACGCAGTCTACAGCAGCCTTAACCAGCGGCTCCATCTTTACGAACCATTGAGTAGAAACCTGAGATTCAACAGCATGGCCGCAGCGTTGGCAGTGACCTACAGCATGGGAATGCTCTTCAACCTTAACCAGATAGCCGTCAGCCTTCAGGTCGGCAACGATAGCCTTACGGCATTCCTCACGAGTCATGCCTTCGTACTTGCCGGCTTCTTTAGTCATAATGCCGTCCATGCCGATAACAACGATGCTCGGCAGGTTGTGGCGGATACCCATCTCATAGTCGTTAGGATCATGGGACGGAGTAATTTTTACAGCGCCGGTACCAAACTTGGTGTCAACATAGCTGTCGGCAATGATAGGAATAACTCTATCGGTAGTCGGCAGACGCAGAGTTTTGCCAACCAGATCGCCATAGCGCGGATCCTCAGGGTTAACTGCTACAGCAGTATCGCCGGGCAGAGTTTCCGGACGGGTGGTAGCAATCATCAGGCTACGACCCTCCTCTTCAACTACAGGATAGTTGATGTACCAAAGATGTCCCGGATCGTCCTTATGCTCAACCTCAATATCGCTCAGTGCAGTGTTGCAGTTTACGCACCAGTTGGTGATGCGGGTGCCTTTATAAATCAGGCCCTTTTCGAACAGGGTGCAGAATACCTCGCGAACAGCCTTAGAGCAGCCCTCGTCCATCGTGAAGCGCTTACGCTCCCAGTCGCAGGAAACTCCCAGATGCTTCAGCTGGTTAATGATGCGGTCGCCATATTGCTCCTTCCATTCCCAAACGCGTTTCAGGAACTCCTCACGGCCCAGATCATAGCGAGTCTTGCCCTCTTCTTTTTTGATAACCTCTTCAACCTTAATCTGTGTTGCCAGACCGGCATGGTCATAACCGGGCATCCACAGAGTGTTGTGGCCCATCATACGGTGCCAGCGAATCAGGATATCCTGCAGAGTGTTATCCAGCGCATGTCCCATATGCAGCTGACCGGTAATATTCGGTGGGGGGATAACAATACTGAAGGCGTCCTTGCCTTCTTCTACCTCAGCATGAAAATAACGATGCTTTTCCCAGAATTCATACCATTTCTTCTCTACGGAAGCAGGGTCATAAACCTTAGGAATATTATGTTCTTCGCACATATAAACTTCCTCCTTAAACTAAAAAAGCCCTGTCCATTACGGACAGGGCGAATAATCGTGGTACCACCTATCTTCCTCGTGCTGCTGCACAAGGCACTCAAAATATGTAACGTATATCAGACGGCCTTGCCTACTTTTATTTCAGCAAAGCAGCTCCCGGACTACACCATTTTCACCGCCACACAGCTTGCACCAACCGCTGCTTCTCTTTCGTGACCTTGCGGAAAAAAGCCTTCCGTTCCTCGCCTTTAGGTATTTTGTTATACTCTATATCTTAGCAAGGAACAGGGGTGGTTGTCAAGAGGGTAGTAAGGCACTTTTTTGCAGCTCCTTTTCTAGCCATCTCACAAATCAAAGTACTTTGGCATAATCCTTCTCCATATACTTCACATTCGCCTGATAAAGCTTATTTACCTTATACGCTTCAATATCATCCATATTTGTTTCAATCAGCTCGTTATTATAAAAACGAGCAATCTCATTTGGCTTATGCAAATTGATTATAGTAACACTGTCACCTCTATCAAAAAACGCATATCCTTGAACGATAACCTCAGCAGCATCTGCCAAAGCATAAACATCTACCTTACTGTCCAAAATGTCTAAACCACTCATAAATAATATCCTTTTTATTCAAACTAATATACATCTGAATCTTTTTCAAATCCTTAGCAGGAATATGCGCATCATTATGCTCCATGATAATCTCATCATCTTTTATCCAAAATTTTGCAGACGCCTTTGACGGAGCACCTTTGCATACATGAACATGAGGCGGTTCGCCATCTTCGCGCGACCAAAAGAAAAATACATATCCCATAAAATCAAGTAACGCTTTAGGCACTTTTTTGCAGCTCCTTTTCTCTCGCCATCTCCCAAATCAAAGGCATATTGTTACGCAGATAACGCTCCTGCATCATAATATCATCCTCTGAAAAGCCAAAAGCCTTGGTATTTGCAATGCACGGCAACTGCCATTCAGCATAATCAAATCCTGTAGCATTCGGACGTTCAAAACAAGCGACTATACTTGCAAACCCATCTTTGTTACGTGAAATATTAGAAAAAGTAAGAACAACTTCGTTTATCGTGCTGTAATAGTTGGTCATTATGCGTACCTCCATCCTATATCACATTTACATACATCCCTACTCAAATTATATCACACAACCTCTCTTTTTGATAACTTTTTCTTCACGCCAAACAGCCGCCACGCTTACGCGCAGCGGCTGCTTTTTTACTCACTATAAGTCGCCCAGTGCGACATTTTTACTTCACTTCTGCCATCCACAGGCCATGCAGATTGCAATATTCATACGCCGCGAGCGGCTCCTCTCCCTCCGTCAGCACAAACTCCGCCTTCGGCTCATCGCCCGGCCCCAGCTTCCAGAAATGTCCGCCGTGCGTTGTTGCGAGATAAATCCACTGGATATAGTGCGCCGCAAGCATCGGGTGAAGCGTGCTGCCGACTGCCACATTAACCTTCGCGCCAGCAACGCTAATTACGGGAACATGCTTTTCCTGCGCTGCATCTACAGTGTTAGGCACAAGCTCCTGCATCGGGTCGCCACAGCACACCAGCTCGCCGCCACCGTTATGAATCTTCGCTACAATATTGCCGCAGTGTTTGCAGATAAAAAGTTTTTGTGTCGTCATTGTCTTCACTCCTTTGCTAGAATCAACCAACGTAACAGGACTACAGCTAGTCCCTATACTTTAATTATACTCCTCTCAGCAAGCAAAGTATATAGCTTCACAAAGTCTTTAAACTAATGTCCTGCATCTGCCATAGTTGGCTTTAAATTATGCAGTTTTACCCTTAAGCTTCAGCACCAGCGCCAAGGCCAGGCTGATGATAAACGATGCACTGAAGAAATACAGCGTCACGCTATAGCTGTGCGTGCGCTCATAAATCACCGACAGCAGCAGCGGACCGGCGATACCAGCCAGGCCCCACGCCGTAAGAATACGTCCGTGAATCGCGCTTAGCTGCTTCGTGCCAAACAAATCGCTCAAATACGCCGGCATGCAGGAGAACCCGCCGCCATAGCAGGTGATAATAATGAACACCAAAAGCTGGAACATAAAGCTGTCCGTCACGCCGCCCAAAAGATAGAACGCCGCTATTTCAATGATGAAAAAGATAATATAGGTATTCGCTCTGCCAAGATAATCAGAAATCGTCGACCAGACGATACGGCCGCCGCCGTTCAGCAGACCGATAATGCCCACCATGGATGCTGCAGCAATCGGGGACATGCCGATAACCTCCTGCGCCATGGGCGATGCTACGGCCAAAAGACCGATACCGCAGGTGATATTCGTGAAGAAAATCCACCACAAAGCATAGAACTGCCACGTATACATAGCCTGCTGCACCGTAAACTGTCCCTGCTCCGGCAGCTTAGCCTTAAACTCGCCCTTCGACTCCACAACCATCTTCTTAGGCGGCTCCAGATACAGAGCAGAAGCCGTCATCACCACAGCATAAATGCACGCTAAGATGACAAAGTTCTGCACCAGGCCAAACTTTGCTATCAGAATCTGCATCAGCGGACCTGCCACAAGGCTGGCGAAGCCAAAGCCCATAATGGCCAGACCTGTCGCCAGGCCGCGGTTATTCGGGAACCATTTCACGAGCGTCGACACAGGCGTGATATACCCTGTGCCCAGACCGATGCCGCCGATAACGCCATAGAACAGATATAAAAGCAGCAGGCTATGCTGCGTCAGCGCATACGCCGTACCTAAAAGACCGCTGACGAAAAAGCACATCGACACAAGACCGCTGCGACGCGGGCCATATTTTTCTACATACGTACCAAGAAAGCCTGCGGACGTGCCCAAAAACAAAATCGCCAGTGAGAAGGTCCACGTTACCTCCTTCAGCGAAAAGCCCATCGCCTGCATAATAGGCTTCGTGAGCACGCTCCACGCATATACGCTGCCAATGCTGATATGAATACCGATGGCTGCCAGCACAATCAGCCACTTATTTTTTGTCTGCTGCATAATCATTACCTCTCTTTATAAGCTTTACCTGGTCACCCGGGTTTTCCTTTGCTCCTTATAAAGAAAAACGCCTGGGCAAGATTTGCCCAGACGGTCGGCTCTGCACTATGCTGCCTCCACGTGGTCAATTCCACTCATCCGTCAGGAAGCAGCCTGCATCAGGTTATGTGTCTATTATACACGATTACACGGATTTGTCAACATCTTGTGGTTTTATTTTTCCTTGAATACTATATAATGTGTAGAAAGTTATATAGCATTCAAGAGCTTAATTGTCTTCCGCAACGAGCAATTTTTTAACACTCGTATGTATGGAACCAAAGAAAGAGGCCAGCCGCAGCTGACCTCTCATATACTCACCAAAGTCTTATCTATTTATTTTTTTCTCAGGTTGATAGTTGTTGTGTGCTTGCAATGCGGGCAGCAGCCCTTGTCACCAGCATCACAGCCAATGCAGCCACCAGTTTTATGTGCCTTGATGACCTGCTTGGATGCCAGATAAACACAGCCAACAATAATCAGACCTATAATCCAGGTTGCCATAGAGAACACCTCTTTAATTCAATCTCAACATAACCAGATGCGCCTTAGACAATGTCTCATTTTGCGTCAACGCTCAGCACAGTCTCACCAGTACCCTTTTTAGCCGGACGGAAGAGCAGATACAGGAAGGCAACAAGGAAGACAACTGCTACGCCAGTGCCGAAGCTGAAGGCCTCGCCGCCCACAAATACTCTGCCGAATTGGTAAACCATGAGGCAGATGCTGTAAGCATACAGGTTTTGGAAGAGGATGGTTGCCCAAGTCCATTTTTTGCTGTTCATTTCCTGGCTCATCGTGGAGATGGCTGCCAGGCAAGGAGAATCGAGCAGGTTGAATACCAGGAAGGTGAAGGCAGCTACAGCATTCGGGAAGAAGGCCATAACAGCATTCCACAGGTCAGGCTCATCCTCAGCCGCATCAGCAAGGCCTGCCAGAATAGCCATTGTGCTGACGATGGATTCCTTAGCAACAAAGCCGGAGAAGGCTGCTGCCACTGCCTGCCAGCTATCGAAGCCCAGGGGAGCAAATATAGGAGCAAGACCGTTACCAATGTAAGCAACAAAGCTTTTTTCTGTATCAACCAAAGCGATAGAGCCCTCGTCGATACCATAGCTTGCCAGGAACCACATAACTACGCAGCACAGGAAGATGATGGTACCAGCTTTTTTCAAGAAGCCGGATACGCGCTCCCAGGTATGCAGCAGAACGTTTTTAGCAGCAGGCAGATGGTACGGCGGCAGCTCCATAACGAACGGAGCCGGATCACCGGCGAACAGCTCAGTCTTTTTCAGAATGATGCAGGCGGTGATGACAGCGAAGAAGCCAACGAAGTACATAATCGGTGCCATATACCAGTCGCCGCCCATGATAGCGCCGGAAAGCAAGGCAATAACAGGAAGCTTAGCGCCGCAGGGAATGAAGGTCGTGGTCATGATGGTCAGACGACGATCCTTTTCATTTTCAATAGTACGGCTGGCCATAATGCCAGGAACGCCGCAGCCGGAGGAAATCAGCAGAGGAATGAAGCTCTTGCCGCTCATGCCGAACTGACGGAAGAAACGGTCCATGATGAAGGCCACACGAGCCATATAGCCACAGTCCTCAAGGAAGCTCAGCATCAGGAAGACAATAGCCATCTGCGGAGCAAAGCCAATCGGTGCGCCAATGCCGCCGATGATACCATCGACAACAAGGGATACCAGCCAATCCTCACATTCAGCGGCCTCCATGTGCTCCTGAACCCAAGGCTGAATCCATTCGCCGAACAGCGTATCATTCGTGAAGTCAGTTACGATAGTACCCACAGTATCGACTGCGATGTAATAAACAAGGAACATAACAATAGCAAAAATCGGCAGAGCCAGGAAACGGTTCGTAACAATGCTGTCGATTTTATCAGAAATTGTCAGGCCGGTCTGACCTTTGACAACTGCTTTGCTCATCAGCTCGCCAATGTAGTTATAACGCTCATTGGTAATAATGCTTTCGGAATCATCGTCCATAGCCTCCTCGCAGGCAGCGATGATTTCTTCAATCTTCGCCTGCTCGCCTTCACTAAGGCCGAGAGCAGCAGCAATTTTCTGGTCGCGCTCAAACAGCTTTACCAGCAGCCAGCGTTCGCTTGCGCCGTGAACCTTGTTGCCAGCCTCACGAGCGATAGCTGTCAGTGCAGCTTCAACCTCACTGCTGAAGCGCATATATTTCGGAGCAGCGCTGCCAACAGCACTGATAGCCTTTTCTGCAGCCTCGCCGGTGCCTTCGCCCTGCAGCGCAGAGGTTTCTACGATAGCGCAGCCCAGTTCTGCAGACAGCTTCTTAGTATCAATCTTATCGCCATTCTTGCGGACGATATCAATCATGTTCAAGGCAATGGTTACAGGATAGCCCATTTCCATAACCTGCGTAGTCAGATACAGGTTACGTTCGATGTTAGAGCCATCGACCAGATTCAGCACGCCGTCAACATCATTCTCCAGCAGATAGTTGCGGGATACAACCTCCTCCAGAGTGTACGGAGACAGGGAATAAATACCGGGCAGGTCAGTGATAATTACATCATCATGACCCTTCAGGCCGCCTTCTTTTTTCTCTACAGTTACGCCAGGCCAGTTGCCAACATATTGGTTGGAGCCGGTCAAATCATTAAACATTGTTGTTTTGCCGCAGTTAGGGTTACCAATCAGGGCAATCTTTATTTGCTTCATCTTCGTCCTCCACTTATTCTACAACGATATGCTCAGCTTCGCCGTTACGCAGCGTCAGCTCATAGCCGCGCACCGTAACCTCCACCGGGTCGCCAAGCGGTGCAACCTTGCGTACAAACACGCTCACACCCTTGGTTACGCCCATATCCATAATGCGTCTTTTTACCGCACCCTCACCAACGAGCTTGGTAACGGTGACGGTTTCGCCAACAGGAACATCCTTTAATGTTTTCATAATACCCTCCAATTGCATCAGATAAATATTTTGGCTGCCATCTGCTTGCTTAAAGCAATGCGGGCATCCTTAACATTGACGATGAGATTACCGTCAATCTCGGAAATAACAGTTACAGCTGAGCCTTCAACAAAGCCCAGATTTGCCAGAAAACGTCTTGTTTCGTCTTTGCCATGTACAGCACTGATTTTGTTAGTCTCGCCACGACGGGCCATCAATAAAGGCATCATTTTTCCCTCCAAAAAAATGTTAGCAGATACTAACTTTATACGATTTTTAAACGGTTAGGCATTCCTAACCGCTAGAGAAAGTTTACGCCAGCTATAAATTTTTGTCAAGCATTTTTTTGAAATTCCTAGGCTAATTTACAAAAATAGTTAGCGTAGGCTGTCAAGTTTACAAAAATTTTGGGCTGACTATTTAGTCAGCCCAAAGAAACTGCTATTTTATGTTAGTCCTAACATTTCCAAGGAGGATTCTGGCAGAAGCCTCTCTCTCTCCTGTTAGATTTTTTTGTAAAGGATACGAATAGAATTCAGTACGCACAGCAGCGACACACCGGTGTCCGCGAAAACTGCTGCCCACATGGAGGCATAACCCATGAGGCCGGCAATCATGATGACAACCTTTACTGCCAGCGCGAAGATTACGTTCTGCCAAGCAATAGCTCCGGTTGCACGCGCAATCGCAATAGCCTGCGGAATTGCCTTCACCTCGGAATTCATGAAAACAACATCTGCTGCTTCAATTGCAGCGTCAGCACCGCTGCCCATAGCAGCACCGGCATCTGCACCAGCCAGAACCGGCGCATCGTTAATACCGTCGCCAACGAACATAACCGGGCCGTACTTATTGCGCAGCATATTCAGCTCGCTGAGCTTATCCTGCGGCAGCAGCTGAGCACGCACCTCGTCGATGCTTGCAGCCTTCGCCACAGCCTGCGCCTCCTTCTGCGCATCGCCGGTCAGCATAGCCGTAACCAGACCTTGCTTCTTCAAGGAAGCAATTGCCTCCTTAGCATCCTCCTTCAGCGTATCATTAATCAGCAGCTGTCCCATATACAGGCCGTTGTCTGCAACGAGCACCTCGCTGCCGCTTTCGGTCGGCACATAGCCGCCATATTCTACATGGAAGCGCTCCAGAAGCTTCGTATTGCCGCACAGCACCTTGCGTTCGCCAAAGCTTGCTACCAGACCTTCGCCGGCAATTTCTTCAAATTTATCGGGACGTACCAGCTCAATATTTTTAGCCTTCGCTGCCTCTACAATGCTCACAGCAATCGGATGGGTAGAAACAAGCTCTGCACTAGCGCACAGACGCAACAGCTCATCCTCGCTCATGCCTTCGGCAGCATTAACCTTTTGCAGCACGAAGTTGCCCTTCGTAACCGTACCAGTCTTATCCATAACTACAGCAGCAATGTTTTTCAGTGCCTCCATAGCCACGCCGCCCTTGAAGAGAATGCCATACTTGGAGCCTGCGCCAATGCCGGAGAAGAACGCCAGCGGTACGCTCAGCACCAATGCGCACGGACAGCTGATAACGAGGAAGGTCAGCGCAGTGTAAATCCATTTATTCCAGTCGCCGGTAATCAGAGACGGAATCACAGCAGTCAGCACTGCGGCAAGAACAACGAACGGAGTATAGATACGTGCAAAGCGGGTAATGAAGCGGTCGATAGTCGGCTTGCTGGCAGCAGCGTTTTCCACGCTGTCCAGAATGCGCGTTACCATGGACTCCTCGAGTACCTTCTCGACACGGATTTTCAGCATACCGGAGGTGTTCACGCAGCCGGAAACGACCTCATCGCCATATTTACGCTTCACAGGTACAGGCTCACCGGTTACCGGAGAGGTATCAACAAGGCTTTCGCCGTCAATAACAACGCCGTCCAGAGGAATACGGTCGCCTACGCGCACCAGCAGGATATCGCCTACATGAGCGTCGGCAGCAGGAATAACCTTCACCTCTTCGCCCACCAGCAGGTTGACAACCTCCGGACGCAGGTCGACAGCATCCATAATCTGTCCGCGGCTCTTTTCTACGGCACGCTGCTCAAAATATTCGCCCACGCGGTAGAAGAACATAACGCCAACAGCCTCTTCCCACGCCTGAATAGCAAATGCACCCAGCGTAGCAACAGTCATCAGGAAGTTTTCGTCGAACACGTTGCCCTTAGCGATATTCTTCAAGGCAGTCAGCACAATGCGACCACCCAGCAGGATGTAAGCAAAAATCAGGAAGTACATATGGTATGCTTCCGGCACCAGGCCAAGCCATTCGGTGATGATGAACACAGCACCGCCCAGTACGATTTCAATAAGCGTCTGCTTTTCGCTGAGCTCGGAGAGGATACCGCCGGACTTCTTGCGCTCCTCCAGCTCAGGAGCCAGAGACGGCTTGCTTTCAGACTCTACCAGCACAACGCCCTCTTCCACCTTATCGGTTACCGCCTGCATCTTCTCCAGCAGACCTTCATAGCTGCCTGCGCTTACACGCAGCTTCTTCGTAGTAAAGGTCAAAACCGCCTCGCTGATTTCCGGCATAGCATTCAGCGCACGTTCAATCTTCGCACCGCAGTTAGCGCAGTCCAGATTCTTCACCAGATAAACTCTGGATTTGCCGCCTAATTGCGGACGGCGGTCGCGAGGAACAACCTCTACATCAGACTCAATCGAGGTGCAGATTTTTTGAATCTCCGGCAACAATGCTTCATGGTCAGCAGCGCTCAAACGCAGCTGCTTAGTAGCAAAGCTGACGTTGGCATAGGTTACACCCGGCAGCTCTTTAATCTTGTATTCCATCTTTGCCGCACAGTTAGCGCAGCCAAGATTCTTCAATATATATACACGTTTTACCTTATCAGCATCTGGCATACGGCAGGTGCAATTTGCTAAGCTTTCGCCGCAAACGTCGCAGTATTCCTCATGCGGATGGCAAATTTCGCACTCGCAGTCAGCGGGATGACCGGGAACGTGGTGTGCGTGGGAATGATCGTGCTCATGGCCACAGCCGCACTCATCGCCGTGCGCGTGGGAATGACCGTGTTCATGCTCACCTTCGTGATCATGTCCGCAACCACATGCATCGCCATGTGCATGGGAGTGCTCATGGGCATGACCATGTTCATGCTCTTCATGCTCGTGGCCACAACCACATGCGTCACCGTGCGCGTGGGAATGACCGTGTTCATGCTCACCTTCGTGATCATGTCCGCAGCCGCACTCGTCGCCATGTGCGTGAGCATGTTCATGTTCATGTTCACCTGTGCCCTCATGGGTATGGTCGTGTCCGCAACCGCATTCGTCACCGTGTGCGTGAGCACTAGTGCCCTCATGGGTATGTTCGTGGCCGTGGGTATGTTCATGTTCGTGTCCGCAGCCGCACGCGTCACCGTGTGCGTGAGCATGTTCTTCATCTTCATGCTTATGGTCATTGCCACAGCAGCAGTCATCGCCATGTTCATCATGAGTATGTCCATGGTCGTGGCCGCAACCGCACTCGTCACCATGCGTATGCTTAGGCACATGTCCCATCGTCTGATGATTATGGTCCTTGCCACAATGGCCGCAGGTGCAGCCTGCCGGATGCTTGCTGTAATCTTCTACGCTATCGATGCGACCATCAACATGCTGGTAAGCTCTTACATCATCAGCACCATTACGGATATCTTCGAGATCTTTCTTCATTATATATACCACCTTTCTGCTTGAGGATAGTTACTTAGAGTTCATATGATTACTCATTCATATGTTATGTAAAAAATAATAGGAAAGACGAAACCGCCTTTCAGGAAATTCTTTGTTACCTATATTATAACACAAAAAACATATGAGTCAATACTCATTTGTGTATACATCGAAAATTTCTAAGAAAAATTTCTCTGCTAATAGTAAGTTATCTTGAAAAAAGCAGGTGCGGTACAAGACCACACCTGCCAGGTGAATTGATGGAGAAGAATTAATTAATCAGAAACTATATGCTTGCGCATATTGCTCTGGATATGCATTATTCGTATAAATGGCAGGCAACCCAATGGCCGTGCTCAACCTCTTTCAGCTCAGGCTTAACCTGAACGCAATGCTCCGTGCAGTGCTCGCAACGGCTGGCAAAAGGGCATCCAGGCGGCAGATCCAGCGGACTGGGAATTTCACCCTCCAGCGGCTCTATCTTTTCGCCCGGTTTGAAGTCTACCTTGAAGACTGCACCCATAAGTGCCTTGGTGTACGGATGCTTGCAGCTTTCAGCAATACGTCCGTGCTCCAGCCATTCTACAACGTTACCCAAGTACATTACCGCAACCTGATGGCACATCAGGTCAACCAAGCCAAGGTCATGGGCAATGAACAGGTAGGTAATATTTTTTTCTTTTTGAATGCGGCATAACAGCTCGCAAATTTTTTCCTGTACGGAAACGTCAAGTGCACTAGTCGCTTCGTCGCACACGATAATCTTCGGCTCCAGAGCCAGAGCGCGGGCAATGCCCAGACGCTGACGCTGACCACCGGACATGCTGTGCGGATAGCGGTCTTTGAACTCAGCAGGCAGCTCAACCATTTCCAGCAGCTCAGCAGCCTTTGCATCTACCTCGCTGTTTTTAATCAGGCCAAAGTTTTTCAAAGGCTCGGTGAGGATATCCTTAACGAGCATCTTCGGGTTGAACGCAGCAGTCGGGTCCTGGAACACCATCTGGATGTTCTTTCTGTCCTGACGCAGCTGTTCGCCGTTAGATTTCATCAGATCATGACCTTCGAAAATAGCTTCACCGCTGGTCGCAGGGTGAATACGCAGCAGAGTACGCACCAAGGTACTCTTGCCACAGCCGGATTCACCGATGATGCCCAGGGTACGGCCTTCATATGCACGCAGGTTGATATCATTGCAGGCAGTCAAAAACTTGCCGCCATCAACTGCGAATTTTTTGGTAAGGTGGTTAATTTCCAGTACCAGTTTTGCACGCTCATAGGCTGGTTTTTCATTATTGCTCATAATATGTCGTCCCTCCTATGACTGGTACTGCCTTCAGCAGCTGTTTCGTATATTCATCCTGCGGATTACGGATAACGTCCTCACGCTTGCCATATTCCACAACATGACCGCCCTTCATAACCATCA
>OQVS01000040.1_pt1 | contig 54789 bp, 38 predicted proteins | sample 1691601 | NCBI WGS metagenome assembly OQVS01 (sample SAMN03418268, study PRJEB22391) | human gut metagenome | biome: human-gut; feature: organic feature; material: feces | host: Homo sapiens | place: Tanzania | collected 2013-01 | reverse complement strand
TCGGGGGAGCTGGCATCGCGCAGCGATGACTGAGAGGGTTAGCCGTCCCCTTGGGGAAGGTGGCATCGTCGCAGGCGATGACGGAAGGGGTGACTTCCCCGCTGCCGAAAGCCCCGTTGTAGGCACTTTCGATGAATCTACCAAAAAATCGCCGGAAAAATTGGATGGTAATTCTAAAATGAATCCAACACAAAACCGTAAAACTGTGATATAATCATAAATACAGACAAGATGCAAAGGGGGCAGTCTGCCCCCTTTTGCATTTCCGAAAAAAGCTTTAGGAGGCGAGGCCCAATGGCACAGATCCGTTCCAAGCCCTTCGGTGTGACCAAAGAGGGCGCTAATGTTACCGAGTACATCCTCTCGAACCCCGGCGGAATGTCCGTCAGTGTGCTGGATTACGGCTGCGTGATCAAAAATATCATCGTTCCGGCTAAAAACGGCCCGGTGGATGTGGTGCTGGGTCACGACACCATGGCAGACTACGAAAACGACATGCCAGAGGAATCTGTAGTGTTCGATTTTATAGGCGGTGAGCCTTTTTTGGAAATAGATCTCATAGATAAAATCTGTGATTATCTGAAAATCGAAATGTTCAGACTCAATCATCACTGGTTTAATTCTTTCCGTTTCAGTTTCTCAACAAATGGAATAAACTATCATGAGAAGAAAATTCAAGATTTCATCAAAAAAAACCGCAATCATTTAAGTATCGGCATCACTATTGACGGAACAGAAAAAAAGCATGATCTTAACAGAATATACAAGATTTCTTCCAAAGGTTCATACCAAGATGTTGCCAAAAATATTCCACTTTGGCTACAACAATTTCCGAATGCATCAACAAAAGTAACAATTAGCTCTCCTGATATACCATATATAGCAGAAAGCGTTATGCACCTTTATTCTTTAGGCATACATGAGGTAAATATCAACTGTGTATATGAGAACGTATGGAACGAAGAAGATGACAAAGCTTTCGAAACAGAATTATTGAAATTAGCAGACTTAATAATCGACAATGATTATTATAAAGACTATGTATGCTCTTTCTTTAGCGAGACAATAGGTAAACCACTTGATAAAGTGAAAGAAAACCAAAATTGGTGTGGAGCAGGACGAATGTTATCTGTTGATGCCGCAGGAAAATTCTATCCATGTACACGTTTTGCCCAATATTCATTACGGGACAAAAAAGAATGTGTTATCGGTGATATAGAAAAAGGTATAGACTATAACAAGTTACGTCCATTTTTATCGCTAGATAGATGCACACAGAGCACAAACGAATGTGTCGATTGTGAAGTAGCTGGAGGCTGCGCATGGTGTCAAGGTGAAAATTACGATGCTGCAGATACATATACTTTTTTCCAAAGAGCAACAGCAATTTGTAAAATGCACAAAGCCAGAGTCAGAGCCAACAACTACTATTGGAATAAACTTTATCGTAAATTAGAAAAAGAAGGGCAAAGAAAAGAAGACCTTCCTGTAAACACTCACTCTAATATAAATTGTTAAACCATGTTACAGTATTTGATAATCTTGTTAGATGACACGAGCGTGTCATATTGTCATTACCAGAATGACAGAGTTAAGCACAATCTTATTCCTATCAATGTATTGAAGGATGGGATAAAATATGCAATGCTGGAAAACCTTACAATCCAGTTCGTATATCCAGAATACTCTCTTCCAGAAGAATACAATGATATTATAGACACGATAGATCATTGTAAGATAGTTCCTTCTACAAGTATAGACAGCAAATTGCGAAACGAAGCAGATGTTGTTGTTTTTAGTGATTGGACAGGTATGCAATTTTATCCTTTCATACAGGGACAATCATATATTTTGCGAACGTCCAAACTTGATTTCTTTGATAGATTCCTTTTCCTAAAAGATGTCTTGTCTAAGGTTTCAAGATTAAATGTTGTTCTTACTGATATAGAAACATTTGGCGAACATGATTTCAAAAAATACGAAGAGATTTTAACATCTTTGTCGTCAATTGTAGAGCAGATGTTTGTTGACGGAAAATCTCCTCAATTGAATTTGTTGACGGATAGAATGGTCTTGTCTGAAATGAACAACTGTAATGCAGGAGACAATAACATTACATTAGCACCAGATGGTAAATTTTATGTTTGTCCAGCCTTTTATAATCTTCCTACTATCGATGGTCATGAAAGGACTATGGGGGATATTTGTAATAAAGGATATAATATAGGTAATATATATGATGGACTTGATATCAAAAATCCTCAACTATATAAGCTGGCTTATGCTCCAATATGCCGTAACTGTGATGCATATCAATGCAAACGTTGTATCTGGTTAAATAGAAAGACTACTTGCGAGGTAAATACTCCAAGTCATGAGCAATGTGTGGTAGCCCATCTTGAGCGCAATGCAAGCAGAATGTTGTTAAACAATATCCGCAAACATGGAAGTTTCCTGCCAGAAAGAGAAGAGATTAAAGTGATAGATTATCTTGATCCTTTTGATAAAGGATATGAATGGTAAACAAGAAACTATAGCAATGTCGTTCTATGGATATCATAAATAGAAGAGAATGGTTTAAGCAAACTTCAAGGATATTACCTTTTTTGTTTTTATCCATTCTCTCCATTTCGTGTGTGTCTTCTTCCAAATCATCGAAGACATCCAACAATGCATGCAATGGCAATTGTAGTCATAGTTGCATAAATACACATAAAACAGGTTGCTCTACTTGTAGCAATATGTGTCGCACAGGATGTAAAGCAACTTGTCAATATTCTGGCATATGTGATTCATGTTCCGATATTTGTAAGGGTGGTTGTAAAGGTTCTTGTAGCACTTCATGTACATCATCTGCAAAAGGTAAGGATACAATGCCATTTAAATGGTAATTAGCTATTGTATGGACAACCACACTGGTTGTATCGTATTACATTATAACCATTAATATAGAAAAGTATAAATATTCAAGGAAGTTTTTAATATGAGTACAAAGAAAATAGTAGGTCAAGTGACCATAGAAGAAAAGAATGAGATTCAGACGCTCTTCGAACGTCGCAACGGATTAAGCGAATTGTCCCAAATTCTCACAGTAGAAAATGAGGCCCTATACGAGAAACTGGTTAAGGATCTCGGTGAAACGGGAGCTAAGTTTCAAGACTGGTGGAATCGTATGGGCGAAAAGTATAACTGGGAAAGTGCCGAAGGCGGTAATTGGGAGATCGACTTCGAAACATGTAATATTTATCTTGTAACAGAATAAAGATGACACATTTACTTTTTGCGACACAGTTGCTATTTATTGGTTCTACAGAATTGCTGCTTATTGGTGGCATAGCCTTACTCTTGTTTGGCGGTAAGAAACTGCCTGAAATGATGCGAGGCTTAGGACAAGGAGTTCGAGAGTTCAAAAAAGGAGTCAATGACATCAAAGAAGCCGATGAAAATCCTAATAATAAAGAAGTAGAAAAGAAGGAGTCAGAAGAGAATCCATCAAAAGATGAATTGAAAAATGACTAAAGAAAATGATTCTAATTTAATGACATTCGGCGGACATTTAGAAGTGTTCCGTCGAATGTTATTTCGCATTATTGCTGTTGCTGGCACGCTCTCTGTAATAATCTTCTTTTGTAAAGAGACCACTTGGGGACTATTATTAGCCCCAAGTGAATACAATTTTACCACATATTCGTTAATAGAAAATGTCGTATCGTTATGTGGTTATGATTTCCATTTTGAAAAATTCCATGTTGATTTGATCGCAACAGACTTGTCCAGTCAATTCATGACCCATATTACAACATCTGTGTATTTGGGGTTGTTAGGAGCTTCGCCTTATATCCTTTATGAACTATTCAAATTCGTGTCTCCTGCACTTTATGAAAGCGAAAAGAAGTATTCGGTAAGCGTAGCTGTAATAATATATTTGTTATTTATAGTAGGAGTCCTCATGAGCTACTATATATTGTTTCCAATTTCATTCCGTTTTTTGGGTACATATAGTGTTTCTGAAAATATTCGAAGCACTATTACATTGGACTCTTACGTTGAAACATTTACGACTTTAACCTTCATCATGGGAATTGTTTTTCAATTGCCAGTTATTATGTTCTTTTTGGCAAAATTAGGATTCATATCGTCACAACTATTGGCGAAATATAGGAAACATGCTTTGATTGTCATTATGCTTGTTGCTGCAATTATAACACCTCCAGATTTGATGACTCTTGTTTTGGTAACAATTCCGTTATACCTACTATATGAAGTTAGTGTAAGAATTGCTAGCATTGTTGAAGCAAATAGATAATTATCAGAAAACAGATGAACAAAGGCAGGTCTTTCAGGAAGAGGTTGTTGGCGGTGCCACCGTGAACCCTGCCGATTATATTGTTCTCATTCATACTCTGCAAGGTCTTTGGGTATGATCATATTGTATTTGGCGATATACTTTCCTGTTGGCACCACCATGTATCGCGCCGTGCCCAGTTGGACGGTTTCAAGTTTCAGCGCCTTGAACCAAGGATGTCCGGCTTTTTCTGTATTCTTGTTGCCATCTTCTCTGATATTGCGAATTTGACGATAATTTTTCTGCAAAATTACGCATTTGTCTTGAATGGTCCAAAGTTTTCGATGAGAAAGATCGGAGTTGTGCTTGATTTTTTATCTCAACTTCTCCTTATTTGCGAATATGGAGAGCAAAAACAAGCGTGTTGGGGAGTCTGAAGCGCGCTCTATATGGATAGAGCAAGCAAGATGTCATGAATGCGCGAGGTGTCATCAAGTTGAGGCTAGCCATCCATTTGGCAGAGGGCTGGGGGAGGGAAGTGGATCACCCGTTATAGAAAACGTTAAACGTTATAACGTTAAGATGTGGAAATATTACAACGGGCGACGCGCATTGGGTCGATTATTAGGACGATGTTAGGGCAGTAGATAAGTCCCTCTGCCCTAACATCTATAGTCTTGTCCTCTCAAACTTCGACGCGGGCTACGGCAATACGGAAGCCCACGAGAGTTTTAAGCTGCTCTGTGCCCTATTCGGACAAAGCCTCTTATGTATGTTTCTTCTTCGAAACAAAGAAGAGGTGGTCTTTGTCCAAAAAAACGGGGTAGAAAACAGAGCCGATGATGTAGCCAGCGAGTCTTGGCTTTTGCCCACCGATTCGCTGAATGGTGCCCCATTCTACCTCTCCAATGATATGTTTGGGGATTTTGAACTGACTATTTGCCGGAAAATCGCCATAGACCTTCAACAGTTTTTTCTGTTCAGCTTCGGGTCTTGTACATGCGCAGACATCAATGAACTTTGTCACGAGTTTGTCCAGCATTTTGCTCTCCTGCCATTTCTCAAGAGTTTGTCCTGGAGGGCACTGGTTGAAATCAAAGTCCTTGAAGTTGAAAGACAACTTTGGCAGGTCGTCCTTGACCTTTCGTTCATTCCGCACATTGGCAGTACGGCCCTCAGAGGCAGTTGTGCTTTTGAACTTATTGTCAAACCTACTCTTCTTTTTTGCTGCCATACTCTGTAATAAACTTGTCGATGTTGCCGAAATAAGGAATGGCACCATAGCGCCCCAACAGATAATCCTTTGAGAAAGACGCGTCGTTGCGGACGCTGTTCGCCTGGTTGATTTTGTATTCCACCAAGGAGTACAAGTCTGATGCGCCCTCGGGAGATTTCTCAGCGAACCATATCTGGTCACGGCGAAGCAAGTCCTTGCGCAAGAGGTTGGTGTCGTGGGTGGTAATAATCAATTGTGCACCCAGGACATTCATCGTGCTATGGAATAGTTTGAGCAATTCCATAGACAGTTGCGTATGAAGACTTGTGCCGAACTCATCGATGATGAGTACTCCGCCATTTTGGATGGTGTCGAAGAACGGACCAAGCAAGGCAAATAACTTAGTAGTGCCCAAAGATTCAAATTGGAAATTTAAAGGCTCGTTGCCCACTACCTCACTGCCATTGTAAAGATGGTGGGTAGCCTGTATCTCCAACTCGCGCTGTTCTATGCTTTCTATTTGCTTTGATGTGTCTGTTGGCATGTTGACACCCAGTCGGGTAAGAATCTCAAACGAAGGGTCTCGCGGGTTGACCTCTTTGATGTTCTCTTTGATGCTAACGTCCTTGATGCAATTGTCAACAATTCCTATCATGTTCAATATCTGAGAACGGATGAAATCGTTGCGCATAAACGTTCTTGCGGTAAATGCCAATGTGTCGTCAAGTCCTGTAAGGATATGGAAACGCTTGCGGAACCATTCTTTCATAGTCATGGCTACTTCCACATTGAACTGTGCGGCGGTAGAGAGATATAAAGCGTTGTTGCGTGTGTTTTTATCAACACCTCTCGCCCCTTTTACCACTTTGGAATTGACCTTTATGTTTTGTCCTTCTCGCTTAAAGCAATAGCTCTCTTTCGTGCTGCCTTTGCGCAATATATAGAGCCATTCGGTCAGGACTTTACCCTGGCCTACCTCAAATCCATATCTGTATCTTTCGCCATTGCAGATGAAAATCATTTGCATGGAAACTGGCTCTTTGGCGCTGTCAACGTCAAAACGATAATATAGTCTTGATAGTTGCTTGACGATGTTCTCATCTACAAATGACAGTAGAACCATAGACTTGAAAATGTCCATAGCGGCAATTACTGAACTCTTTCCCGAGCCATTTGCACCATAAATGGCGGCAGATCTTAAACAACGCTTGCCATGATCCATGATGGAGACATTCGAATAACCGTCAGTATTCTCACACTCCTTGACAGTAGTGCTTGCAAGCATACTAAGTGAAACCTCGTCTCGGTAAGACATAAAGTTTTTTATCGCAAATTCTATTAGCATCTGTTCATACGTTGTTGTTCGTTACAAGTACAAAAGTACAAATAAACTTTCGTTTGGCCATGGATTTTGAGATTATTTCACAAAAAACGCGGTGATCGGTATTGGAATCTGCGTTTTGCGGGTTGCCGGTTCGGCAGGAAAGGGGATTATTGTTATCTACAGAGTCCTATTCACGTTCTTACATTATAACGTTAAGCTGTGGAAACATTACAACGGACTGTCTTAGGATAGGGTTGGAGCAAACTTTTCTTTGAGGTGTGCCTCGAAATGGCATAGCTCGGTCGTAACTTTGTGCCATAAAACTTCACAAGTATAAAGAAAGACAGAAAAATGGCTACAAGAAGACAGATGGACCTGCTCACGGCAGTAGAGCAAATTGTTGAAAAGGCACAGGGGTCAGGGCTTAGCTCCGAGTTCTATAGGAAGGCTGCCAGACCTATTAAGTATGTGGCCGAAAAGATGGACCTCACTAGAGAACAGAGTGTGATGATGTCACTGTTTATTGAAAATAGTGATGATACCTGCATCAAAATCAGTGATTTCTCAGAGTGTCTTGGTTGTCGTACCACCAGAATTATCAAATATATGGCCGAAATAGACGTTTTAGAGAAAAGAGAACTTGTAAGATGTAGCCGTAAGGACCGCTGTTACACCTATCGAGTCCCTATCGAGGTGGTTGAGGCCTTTAAAAATAATGAAAAGTATGTACCCAAGGATTGCTCTGGCCTTACTTGCATGGAATTGTTTAGTGAGTTGGAAAACATTTTCGAGTTGCGACGCGATGGGGAGCTGACTTATGGTGCGATGGTTGAAAAGATCCATTATCTGTTTAGCTGCAATAGTCATCTACTTTATGTACAAAAGGTGAAAAGCTATGATTTTTATGACGGAGATGAAATGATGCTTGTTTTCTTTTCTCATTTATTTGTCAATAACGATGATGACAATGTTCGAATTTTTGACCTTGATTTCTTGTTAAAGAAACGCGAATGGAGGCATGTCAAGGCGAGCTTGGGCCGTGGAGATTACCCTTTGTTGGAGGAAAAACTCATAGAGTACAACCATGATGGTGGTTTCGTTAACGGAGAGTCTTTCCGAATGACAGACAAAGCGAAGAGAGAACTGTTTGGAGAACTCAATCTTGCTTCGATGGATCAGCGTAATAAGCGTGGTGATATGATCAAAACGGAAGAGATAGTGCCAAAAAAATTGTTCTATGGCAACAAGGTTGGCGCTCAAATCTCGGAGTTGGGTGGTCTGCTTGACGAGGTGCACTACGAAGAAGTACGTGCTCGCATGAAAGCGACGGGCTTCCGTTGTTGTTTTACATGTCTTTTCTATGGCCAGCCAGGAACGGGAAAGACCGAGGCCGTACTGCAATTGGCCAGGCAGACTGGGCGTGACATTCTCCAGGTGAACATATCGGAGATAAAGAGCATGTGGGTCGGTGAGAGCGAGAAGAACATCAAGCTTGTATTTGACAATTACAGAGCCAAGGTCAAGGAATGTAAGCGAACGCCTATTCTCCTTTTCAACGAGGCGGATGCTATTGTCGGCAAGCGTCAGGAGGGGGCAGCGAAGGCTGTGGAGAAAATGGAAAACTCAATCCAGAATATCATCCTTCAGGAAATGGAAACACTGGATGGAATTCTCATTGCCACAACCAACCTCGCTCAGAATATGGATAAAGCGTTTGAGCGCCGATTCCTCTACAAGATCAAGTTTGAGAGGCCAACCGTGGAAGCCCGTATGGGCATGTGGCGAGAAATGATATCCAAACTGGACGAGGAGCAAGCGCGTGTCTTGGCCACAAAGTACGATTTCAGCGGAGGACAGATAGAGAATATTGCCAGGCATTACACCATTGGGAATATCTTGCATGGCGATTCTGAGGATTTGGTAGCCGAACTTGCCAGCTACTGTGATAGCGAAAGACTGGAGGCTAAGCCTCATCGCAAAATCGGATTCTGCTAATGGCAAAAAGAAGGGGTCACAGTCTCCTTGCTGTGTGCTTACATTATAACGTTTAACGTTTAACGTTTTTGTTTGCGTGGTGTGGCAGAGGGAAGAGAGAGGGCGCTTGGCTTCGAAAACGTTAAAACGTTAATGGTTTGCAGGGGACTCCCTCTCTCCCCCTCTTGTCGCGTAGTTGCATCTTAACGTTATAACGTTAAGAGGGTGGGCTCGGCAAGCGCGCTCGGCAAGTGTGTTTGGCCTTTTGGTGGTCCTAAGCTACGATCAGGACAGGTCCTAAGTTACCATCAGGCGCCGACGTAAGCAACCTTTTGGCGAGGTGTTTTGGCTTGTCCTGGAAATGGAGTTGGGACAGAAGAATCGTTCTGTCCCAACACGTCAGTTTGTGGTCCTCACGGGCCTTGGCGCGCAGCGTCAGAGCAGGGAGAGAAATTGCTCCACGGGGATGCCGCGGTTTTTGTCCTCGTTGTCCTTGTTGTGGTCTATGAGCGTATAGACGCCGTCCATGGCGCGGCGCGTGCTGGCCTCCAGGGACGTGCCGTTGAGGATGTGGCCGATGAGGATGGCTGAGAAGATGTCGCCCGTGCCAGGGAAGTGGACCGGAATCTCTGTATAGACATGGGTGAACCAAGTGTCGGTCAGGTGGTTGTAGCCGATGACGGAAGGCTGTCCGTCGATGGGGATGGAGGTGATGAGCACCGACTTTGGACCGATCTGGCGCAGCTCCTCCACCAGCTGGCGGGCCTCCTCTGCCGAGACGCCCTCGGGGCGGTAGGGCTTGTCCGTGAGGTAGCACGCCTCCGTGTAGTTGGGGTAGCAGAGATGGGCCACGGAGAGCATTTCCCTCATGCTGTTGATGGTCGCCGGCGTCACGCCGTTGTAGAGTTTGCCCTCGTCGCCCATGATGGGATCGACGAAGACGGCCGTCCCCGTGGCCTCCTGCTCACGGCAGTAGCGGGCGATGAGATCGGCCTGCTGCTCCGACGCGATAAATCCCGTCGCGATGGCGTCGAAGTGGAACCCCAGTTCCTTCCACACCGGAAACACCCCCTTGATATAGTTGGTCGTGTCCAGGAGGTTGAACTTGCCGTAGTCGAGCGTGTTGCTCACGATGGCGGTCGGGAGGTTGTGGACGGGCATTCCCATGTAGGAGAGAATGGGGAGCATGGCAGCGGTGGCCACCTTGCCGTAGCCGCACACGTCGTTGATGAGGAGTATTTGCTTCTTTGATAGTGACATCTTGTCCTGTTGCTTATTTGGGGAGCAAAGTTACTCAAATCTTGCCATTTGGCCAAGCCAAGTGTAAATAAATCGCCGTGGAGCGGCTTATGCGAGAAAAAATCGCTACCTTTGCACCGTCATTTCGCTTCTTTGGAAGCCTATTTATTAGAAGATTATGAAACTGGATAAAATTGTCGCTCAATCGGCGGTTGAGGCCGTGAAGAGCCTTTATGGTCAGGATGTGCCCTTGAATCTCATTCAGGTGCAGAAGACGAGGCCGGAGTTTGAGGGTAACATGACGCTGGTCATCTTCCCGTTGTTGAAGATCAGCCGCAAGAAGCCCGAGGACACGGCGCGGGAGATCGGCGAGTATATCGTCGCCCACAATGATTTCGTGGAAAACTTCTCCATCGTCAAGGGCTTCCTCAATTTCACTTTCCGTGCGGCCACATGGCTGTCGATGCTTCAGGACATCGACCAGGAGGCCCACTTCGGCGAGAAGCCCGTCACGGAGGAGTCGCCGCTGGCGATGGTGGAGTACTCATCGCCCAACACCAACAAGCCCCTCCACCTGGGACACGTGCGCAACAACCTCCTCGGATGGTCGCTGGCGCGCATCCTCGAGGCCAATGGCAACCGCGTGGTCAAGACCAATATCGTCAACGACCGTGGCATCCATATCTGCAAGTCGATGCTGGCCTGGCAGAAGTGGGGCGACGGCATCACGCCTGAGGCGGCCCACAAGAAGGGCGACCACCTGATCGGTGACTTCTACGTGCTCTTCGACAAGCACTATCGCGAGGAGGTGGCTCAGCTCCAGGCCGAGTATGAGGCTGGCGGCATGGGTGCCGACGAGGCGAAGGAGAAGGCCAAGCAGGAGGCTCCGCTCATCAAGGAGGCCCACGAGATGCTCGTGAAGTGGGAGCAGGGCGACAAGGAGGTCCGCGACCTGTGGCAGAAGATGAACAGCTGGGTCTATGCGGGCTTCGACGAGACCTACAAAGCCCTTGGCGTGGCCTTCGACAAGATCTATTATGAGTCGGAGACCTACCTCGTGGGCAAGCGCAAGGTGATGGACGGACTGGAGCGCGGACTCTTCTTCAAGAAGGAGGACGGATCGGTCTGGGCAGACCTCACCCAGGAGGGCCTCGACCAGAAACTGCTGATCCGCGGCGACGGCACCTCGGTCTATATGACGCAGGATATCGGTACGGCCACGATGCGCTTCAGCGACTATCCCATCGACAAGATGATCTACGTCGTGGGCAACGAACAGAACTATCACTTCCAGGTGCTCTCGCTCCTGCTCGACCGCCTCGGCTTCAAGTGGGGCAAGGACCTGGTCCACTTCTCCTACGGCATGGTCAATCTGCCCAATGGCAAAATGAAGAGCCGCGAGGGAACGGTCGTCGATGCCGACGAGCTGATAGCCCAGATGATCGGCGACGCCCGCAAGGTCGGCGACGAGCAGGGCAAGGGTGCGGAGATGACGGAGGAGGAGCGCCAAAACGTGGCGCGCATCGTCGGTCTCGGCGCGCTGAAGTACTTCATCCTCAAGGTGGATGCAAGAAAGAACATGCTCTTCAATCCCGAGGAGTCCATCGACTTCAATGGCAACACGGGACCCTTCATCCAATATACCTATGCGCGCATCCGCAGCATCATGCGCAAGGCGACGGGCGTGGCAGACTCCCTCGGAGGCTATCAGCCCAACGACAAGGAGGTGGAGCTGATCCAGAAGCTCGGCGAGTATGAGGTGGCGGTGGCCGATGCGGGCCGCAACTACAATCCGGCTACCATCTGCAACTACTGCTACGAGCTGACCAAGCTCTTCAACTCGTTCTACCACGACTACTCCATCCTCAGCGCCGAGAGCGCCGAGGCCCTTGCCTTCCGCTATGTGCTGGCACGCAATGTGGCCAAGGTCATCAAGAACGGCATGGACCTGCTGGGTATCGAGGTGCCCGAGAGAATGTAGCATATTCCCGCAAGGGACAAGGACAGGGACGGGAGGCAGCTGGAGGCGAAGCCCCTCTGCTGCCTCCCGCCCTCGTTTCCCGCTCTTGGCAGGAACAAGGCCTTGACCCTTTAGCTTTCTCCCCGCTGATATGAACAAAGACTTCCCTCAGAATCCCCCCTCCTGGCGCAACGATACCGTCCTGCCTCTGCCCCCAGAGGTCAATGCCAATGCCTGGGCGGTCGATGCGGCCTGTTCGGGCAATCCGGGTCCGATGGAGTATCGGTGCATCGACCTGCAGACGGGCCAGCAGGTGTTCCACTATGGTCCTGTCCACGGGACAAACAATATCGGAGAGTTTCTCGCCATTGTCCACGCCTTGGCGCTCATGGAGCAACGAGGCATCAAGGGAAAGGTCATCTACTCCGACTCCTACAATGCGGCGTTGTGGGTCAAGAAGCGCAAGTGCAAGACCAAGCTGGTGCGCGACGCCAGGACGGCCAAACTCTATGAGGTCATCGCCCGCGCCGAGAACTGGTTGCTGACCCATCCCTGTGCCACGCCCGTGCTGAAATGGGACACGGCGCGTTGGGGTGAGATACCCGCCGACTTTGGGCGCAAATAGCTGTCTCATGTGAATAGAATCGTTTTGTTTTAAACCCCTACCATCCTGCATAGCCATTCATGCACTCCCTCTATCTATTTCAGTTTGCCGCCCTCGTCTTCATGCTGGTCAATGCGCTCTTCGTTGCCATGGCCCGCCTGAACGTCCGCTGGAAGAACAAGCGCTATGAGCGCTCCCGCTCGATGATTTTCCTCGCCCTGGTGCTTCTTGCCGCACAATACTATATCCAGATGAGATTTCACATCAGGGCCACTGACGACCACTTGGGGGCCATGGTCAACATGCTCGTCTATACTCCCTGCTTCGGACTGATAGCCCTGGCTATCTACAATCTCGAAGCCGTTCAGGCCAAGCGGCGCAACATGGTTTTGGCCTGCGCGGGGTTCTATGCTGCCATCGTTGGCTGCTTCGCCCTTGGCCACTATCTGAGGGGCAGTTGGCATATCGGCGGCTGGCTCTATCCGATGCTGGTTCTCTATAGCGTCCACATGATCTATTGCGTCCTCATGATCCGAAAGGAGACCCATAGGCGCAGAAGGATGCTGGAGACCCTCGCCGCCACCGACCTCCTGCCCTATGTGCGCTATTCGCACGCGAGCGTGGTCAACCTCTGCCTGGCCGCCCTCGTCACGCCCGTGGCCATCCTTTCCACCACCACGCTCTATATCTTTGGCCCCTTGGTGCTGATGGCCATCCTTTTCTTCGTTCTTACGTTCATCTCTCTGGGCACGGGCTACACGCCGTCAGAGGAACTCCTCGACTCGGAGGGGGAGGAACTGGCGGAGGAACTGGAGGCGGGTGCCTCCCTCTCTCCTTCTGGAACGTCGGCCTGTGCTGAGGCTTCCACCGCCTCGCCTTCTGGCCAGCCTTCGCTCTCCGAGGAGCGCATTGCCCTGATCCAGGAGCGCATCGACACCTGGTGTGCGCATCGTGGCTACAAAGACTATTCGGCCAACTTCATGACCCTGTCCCGCTCCCTCGGTATCTCCAAGGCCGACCTGGGACTCTATTTCTCCCAGCGCCTGCACACCACGTTCCGGGTGTGGTTGAGCGACATTCGTTTCCGGGCCGCACAGAGCATGATGCTGGAGCACCCTCATTATAGCAACGACGTGATCTCTGCCGAGTGTGGGTTCTCCTCGCGCACGCAGCTCTACCGCATCTTTAAGGCGAAAGAGGGGTGTACGCCTACGGCTTGGCGCGAGCGCCAGTTGAAATAGGGCCTCTTCGGGCGATGAAACCGACTTTTTTTGACTTTTCGGGCCCTTGCTTAGGGCCACTTCTGCGGGTGTCGCCTTCCTACGAAAGCGACACCCGCTTCCCTTTCAATGCAACACCTATTTGGTAGGAATGCAACACATTTCTGAGGGGAAAATCCATGCCTTTTCTTCGGAAAATCCTAATTTTGCAGCATGGACCGAATAGATAAACTTACAACACTGTTTGAAAGCGATGACCAACTCTACTTCTGTATCGGCTTGATCATCCTTGTGGGAGCCATTGTCATCGTTTGCGCGATGGTGAATGACTACCGGGAGTATCTCGACGCCCATCTCAGAACCCGATTCAGGCTGAAGGAGTTTCTAAGAGAGGAGAAGTTCTACTTCTTTCTCTTCTTCGCGTTTGTTGCGTTGATCATCTTTATCGTGGTCATCTGTACAAAACTTGCTCAAGCATGAGGCCGTGAGGCCTTGCAGGGTTGTAGAAAACGCATACTTACTGGATAATATATAGGCAGCTGATTGCCAAACAAGGACTGTGAAAGAACCCGCCAAGGGTCCATATACTGAAACCATTAATCCGGTTGATTTCAGAGTCCTGTCGGAAACAGTACGGTGGACGATCGCGCGTCTTGGGAGACCAGGCAAGCGATCGCCCACCGGCCTGCTATAGACAGGTAATCACGAAGGGAGTAAGGCCCCTGATATTCTATTTCGCCAGCTCCACAATAAAACCCGCTTTCCGCCGTTATTTTCTTATATTATATTAGAATGGTATGAAAGTATTCCGCCACTCCATATTGCTGGTTTTCGCCCTCCTCTGTGGTTTGCAGGGCCTGGCGCAACAACAGCGATTCTTCAATCTGACTGTTGACGACATTGCCATCGACACGATGTTGCCCCGTTTCAGCTATGCCATCCCCTTGGGGAAGCACTATGCGGACAGCATCTACACGCTCGAAATACGCTACCCCGAGTTTCTCGACATGGGGCGGCGAGACTCGCTCCGATACCTCGCCTTGGCCCCCTCGGCAGACCCCGGACGACTGCCCGAGATAGAGCAGCACATCGTCGTGGACCGCAAGAAGGGACGCCTCGACTTCTCGCTCTGCCCCGTCGTGCGCCGTGAGGGTCGCCTGCAGTTTCTCGTCTCCTTCATGATCGCCGTCACCTCCCAGCCCAAACCGTCGCTGAAGGCACCGTCGCGCGCGGGAACGCAGGGAGACTCTACGTCGCAGGAGGATGCGGCCATCTATGCGAAGCACTCCGTCCTGCGCGAGGGACGCTGGGTGAAGATTCGCGTCCCCGAGTCGGGCATTTATCAACTGACCGCTCAGTTGGCGCGGCAAGCAGGCTTCAGCGACTTGAGTCGCGTGCGCATCTTCGGCTATGGTGGCAACCTCCAGAACGAGGAGTTGCGCAAGAGCGATCTTGCCGCTACCGACGATTTGCCCGAGGTGGCTTCCACGATGGTCGGCGACCGCCGCTTGTTCTACGCCAAAGGCCCCGTGAGCTGGGAGAACAAGGAGGCCACGCGGCGCACCCGTAATCCCTACTCCGACTATGGCTACTATTTCCTCACCGAGACCGACGGAAAGACGCCGCTCATGGTGGACTCCGCCCAGTTTATTGCCGACTGCTATCCTTTGGCCGACGACTACCATGCGCTCCGCGAGGTGGATAACTTCTCTTGGTATCAGGGTGGCCGCAACCTCTTCGAGAACGATCCGATCGAGCAGGGGAAGTCGCGCACCTATGTCTTCTCCCACCCCGCGGGAGAGAATCGCATGGCCAACCTCACCATCGCCGTGACGGCTGGTGCTGCCGCTTCGGTGCAGTATCGCCTCAACGGAAAGGATCTCGGCAATGCCAGTCTGCGCCTTTCGTCGTATAATGCCGGCGTGGAGGCAGAGAATACTTATAAAATCGAATACGCTACCTCCGACACGATCACGGTGACGACGCTCTCGGGAGGCCCTGTGCGCATGGACTACATCAGCTACGCCTACGAGCGCCCGAAACCGCAGCCGCGCCTGGCTACGGATCCCTTCCCCGTGCCCGAGTATGTCTATGCTATCACCAACCAGGATCACCACGCCGCCCCGCAGGCCGACCTCGTCATCATCATTCCAACGAGCCAGAAGTTGCGACCGCAGGCTGAGCGCTTGGCGCAGATGCACCGCGACCGCGACTCGATGCGCGTGAATATCGTGCCGGCCGATGAACTCTACAATGAGTTCTCCAGCGGCACGCCCGACGCCAATGCCTATCGTCGCTATCTCAAGATGCTCTACGACCGGGCGGGAGACGACGAGGCCCAGATGCCCAAGCACCTGCTGCTCTTTGGCGACGCCGTCTGGGACTGCCGTATGCTCACACCTGAGTGTCGCTCGCTCAACCCCGACGACTATCTGCTGGCCCACGAGAGCGAAAACTCCTTCTCTGAGACCGACTGCTATGTCAACGACGGATGGATGACGCTGCTCGACGAGGGCGAGGGTGGCACCTCGATTCGCAACGACAAGGAGGATGTGGCCGTGGGGCGCATTCCTGTCACCACGGCGACGGAAGCCAAGGCCGTAGTCGATAAGATCATCGCCTATGCCAACAACGCCCATGCGGGCGACTGGGCCAACACCATCATGTTTATGGGCGACGATGGCAACAACAATCTCCACATGCGCGATGTCGATGCCACGGCGGAATATATCGGCCAGCTCTATCCGGGCTATCAGATCAAGAAGGTGATGTGGGACGCCTATACGCGCGTCAGCACCTCCACGGGCAATCGCTATCCGGAGGTCTCCCGCCTCCTCAAGCAGCAACAGCAGGCGGGCGCCCTCATCATGGATTATGCGGGCCACGGTGTGGAGTATCAGATCTCTAACGAGTCTGTACTTACCATCAGCGACTTCCGCACGTTCACCAATCAGAATCTGCCGCTTTGGATCACGGCCTCTTGTGATGTCATGCCTTTCGACACGCGCAAGGAGACGATCGGCGAGACCGCCCTGCTCAACGCGCAGGGGGGATCCGTGGCCTTCTGGGGCACGACGCGCACGGTCTATGCCTATTACAATAAGTTTATCAACAATGCCTTTCTGCGCCATGTGTTGAGCTTCACCAATGGCAAGCCCACCACGATGGGCGAGGCCCAGCGTCTGGCCAAGAACGACGTCATCAGTACGGGTCAGGACCGCACGCTCAACAAACTCCAGTATTCGCTCCTTGGCGATCCGGCCCTGGCTCTCAACCTGCCTACCTTCGACGTGGTTATCGACAGTATCAACGGACTGCCTGTAGGAGGCAAGCAGGATATCATCCTCAAGGCGGGCAGCGTGGCTCGGGTCAAGGGACGCGTCACGCGTCAGGAGGAAACCCTCGCGGGCTTCAATGGACAGATGACGGCTACTGTCCGCGATACGCGCGAGTTGGTGACGTGCAAGGACCAGGAGGAGACTTCCAACTCCGCCTTCCAGTATTACGACCGTCAGAAGGTGCTCTTCAATGGTTCCGACAGTGTGCGCAATGGCGAGTTCCAGTTTACCTTCGCCGTGCCTTTCGATATCAACTACGCCAGTGGTAGCGGACTCATCAATGTCTATGCGGTCAGCGACGACCATACGCAACTGGCCCATGGTGCCGAGGACCGCTTCTTCATCTATGGGTCAGAGACGGTGCGCAACGACAGTATTGGCCCGTCAATCTACTGCTACCTCAATACGCCTTCGTTTGTCGATGGGGGAAGCGTCAACACCACGCCCTATTTCGTGGCCAACGTCACGGACAAGGATGGCATCAATGCCACGGGCAGCGGTATGGGGCACGACTTGCAGCTTTGCATCGATGGAGACCCGAACCTGACGTTCAACCTCAATGAGAACTTCACCTTCGACTTCGGTACCTATACCAGCGGCTCTACCTGGTATTCGCTGCCTGAGCTCTCCGAGGGTGCGCATCAGTTGCGCTTCCGTGCGTGGGATATGTTGAACAACGCTTCCACCGCCGTACTCAACTTCCAGGTCGTCAAAGGACTGAAACCTTCCATCGAGAGCATCAGTTGCACCAACAATCCCGCCACGACGGAGACTACCTTCATCGTCAACCACAACTTCACGGGAGCTGAGGTTGATGTCGAGATCTCGGTCTTCGACATGAGCGGACGCGAGTTGTGGCGCCATACGGAGAGCGGCACCTCAACGGGCAGCGCCTATACTGTGCGCTGGGATCTCTGTGCCGATGGTGGAGCAAAACTGCAGACGGGAGTCTATCTCTACCGCGCCTCTATCGGGTCGGATGGCGGCGAGCGGGGCTCCAAAGCCAAGAAACTGATTATCATCAACAATAAGTAAGCGCGATTTGCGTTTTAATCATACACACAGAATGAAATATACGCGTATGAACAGTCAAAATAAATATGTCGGTATCGTCCTCTTGTCGGCACTGTCGCTCACGACCTATGCCCAGGACAAGAAGGATATGTTCAATCCGGTCAACTCTGCCGTGACCTCACAGTCCATTGCCCCGGACGCTCGCGCCGGTGGTATGGGTGATGTCGGAGCTGCTACCGACCCAGATGTGGCCTCACAGTATTGGAATCCGGCCAAGTATCCGTTCACTATATCTCGGGCTGGCGTCTCGCTCAACTACACGCCATGGCTGCGCCAGTTGGTCAACGATATGGACTTGGCCTACCTCTCGGGCTACTACCGCATTGGCGACTACAGTGCCGTATCGGCCTCCCTGCGCTACTTCTCCCTTGGTGAGGTGCAGACCAGTTCGGGTGTGGACAATACGGGCGACATGACCATCAATCCCTATGAGATGTCCGTCGATGTGGGCTACTCGCTGATGCTCTCCGAGACGTTCTCCCTGGGTGCTGCCGTGCGCTTCATCTATTCCGACCTGACCTACGACTACAATGAGGACACGTCGCCAGGGTCGGCTTTCGCTGCTGATATCGCTTGCTACTATCAGAACTATGTCAATCTCGGAAGCCGCGAGTGTCAGCTCGGATTGGGACTCAATATCTCCAACATCGGTTCGAAGATCACCTTTGGTGGCGACAACCGTTCGGAATTTATCCCGACGAACATGCGACTGGGTGCGTCTCTCATGATCCCTATCGACGAGTACAATCGCTTCACCATAGCTGCCGATGCCAACAAGTTGCTCGTGCCCACCTATCCGCAGCGTGAGGACAACGAGACCGACGAGCAGTATGAGCAGCGCTTGCAGACCGACTACTACGACCTCTCTTCCATCAGCGGCATCTTCAAGAGTTTTGGCGATGCGCCTGGTGGCTTCAAGGAGGAGTTGCAGGAGGTACAATGGAGTGTTGGTGCGGAGTATGTCTATAACGACAAGTTCTCCCTTCGTGCAGGCTACCACCATGAGAGTGAAAACAAGGGTAATCGTAAGTATTTCACCGTTGGTGCTGGCTTCCGTATGAACGTCTTCTCGCTCGATGCTGGCTATGTCATTGCTACGGCCAAGAGCAATCCGCTCGATCAGACGCTCCGCTTTTCGCTCTCGTTCGATCTCGATGGTGTCAAGGACTTGTTCAGACGCAGATAATGATACGGGTAGGATTTGGATATGACGTCCACCGATTGGTGGAGGGCCGCGACCTCTGGCTGGGAGGTATCAAGATAGCCCACGATCGTGGACTCGACGGCCATAGCGATGCAGACGTCTTGATACACGCTATTTGTGACGCGATGCTTGGTGCTGCCAATATGCGCGATATTGGCTATCACTTTCCCGATACGTCGGAGGCTACGAAGGATATGGACTCTAAGATCATCCTCCGCGATACGGTTGCCCGGCTCGCAGAGAAGGGCTACCACCTGAGCAATATCGATGCGACAGTCTGCGCCGAGAGACCGAAGCTCAGTCCTCATATCGACGCCATGCGCGACTGCCTTGCTGCCGTCATTGGCTGCGATCCTGACTGTGTCTCCATCAAGGCGACGACCACCGAGCGTCTTGGCTTTACAGGCCGCAAGGAGGGCATTTCGGCCTATGCTGTCTGCCTGATAGAGAAATAGCCATCTGGCCACACAATAAGCGCCTCTGGCCATCTAACTTCATCAAACATCAAGGGAACAACGTCGGGCTTCAGCTCTGTTGACGTTGTTCCCTTGATCGTTCTTATGCCAGCTCTTTTATACCATCCCTCCCACGCCTTCTCTCCCACGCCTTTTCTCCCACGCCGTCCCTCCCATACCATCTCTCTTATGTCATTATTCTCACGCCATCTCTCCCATTTCATCTCTCTTATGCCCTCTCTTGACTAAGACAACAAACCTTGTAAGGGAAGTAAGGCTTCCAAACGATCCAAACAATAAGTATTGTAATAAATACAAAGTTTAACATCTTTTCTTTTGTGGTCTCAAAAAGGATGCTTATCTTTGCAACCGTAAAGAGAACAATAAACGATTGATAACGAAAACAAAGACATTATGAAAAAGTATGTATGTGACGTTTGCGGCTACGTCTATGACCCCGCACAAGGCGATCCTGATAGTGGTATAGCTCCTGGCACGCCGTTCGAGAGTATTCCTGCCGATTGGACTTGCCCCATCTGTGGCGTGACCAAGGATGAATTCAGTCCTATGGACTAATAACGACCCAACTCCAATACGTTGGACATAATACGCCCCCACAGTCAATCAAAGACTGTGGGGGCGTTGCTGTCTCTGCTCCATTGGAAAAAAGAAAGGCCGTCGCCCGTTGCTGATGTCAGCATGTGGCGACGGCCTTTCCTATTGGTGAGATCACCCGAGGGCGATCAACTTATGTTACTTCTTGTAGTTCTCAAGACCCTTGTCGAGGAACTCGATGTAGCCCGGGATGTCCTCCTTATAGACGAAGCTACCTGAGAGCGGCTTACCCTCGTTATCGACCGTCACGTGGAACGGCTGTGCGAGGTAGCCAAACTTCGTCTGCTCCAAGTAAGACCACTTGTCACCAACGGTGCGCAGCGTGCGGGTCGTACCATCCGGGTTCTTCACCTCCATCGGCTTGTCGAGCGGCGTCTTGTCATCGACGAAGAGGGAGATGAGGACGTAGTCCTTGGTCAGACGCTCAGAGACCTCATTGTCCGTCCAGACAGCAGACTCCATCTTACGGCAGTTGACGCAGCCGAAGCCAGTGAAGTCGAGCATGACGGGCTTGCCAGCAGCCTTAGCGGCAGCCATACCCTCCTCGTAAGACGTGTAGGCGGGATGTACCTCATCGGCCTTGTTGAGGTTGAAGTCCTGCGTGTTCATAGGCGGCGAGAATGCACTGACAGCCTTACAGGGAGCACCCCAGAGGCCAGGCACCATATAGACGGCGAAGGCCAAAGAGCAGAGACCCATCATGATGCAGGGCACCGGCATAGCCTTTTGCTCCTGGTCATCGTGCGGGAACTTGAGCCAGCCGATGAGGTAGAAGCCCATAAAGGCGAAGATCATGATCCACAGGGCGAGGAATGTCTCGCGGTCGAGGATGCCCCAACCGTAGGCGAGGTCGGCCACGGAGAGGAACTTCAGAGAGAAGGCTAACTCGACGAAGCCCAGCACCACCTTGATCATGTTCATCCAAGAACCCGACTTCGGAGCCTTCTGCAGCCAGGTCGGGAACATGGCGAAGAGTGAGAACGGCAGGGCCAAAGCGAGGGCGAAGCCGAACATACCCACTGTCGGAGCTACCCAGTCACCGCTCGTTGCGGCCTCCACAAGCAGCAGACCGATAATCGGGGCCGTGCAGGAGAAGCTGACGAGGCAGAGGGTGAAGGCCATCAGGGCGATGGAGAGAAGTCCTGTAGTGGTGGAAGCCTTCGTATCGACGGCGTTACCCCATGAAGAGGGGAGCTGCAGCTCAAACCATCCGAAGAAGCTGAAAGCGAAGACAACCAGCAGGAGGAAGAAGAAGATATTGAACGGCGCGTTGGTAGCCAACTCGTTGAGGCGCTGCGGGCCGAGGAGAGCCGTCACGATGAGCGCGAGGGCCATGTAGATGACGATGATGGAGATACCATAGGTAGCAGCGTCGCGGATACCCTTGCCCTTGCTGTCCTTGGAACGCTTCAGGAAGAAGCTCACCGTCATCGGGATGATCGGCCATACGCACGGCGTGAGCAGGGCTACGAAACCACCGACGATACCCATCAGGAAGATGTACCAGACCGACTTGTTCTTGGTGCTCTGACCGTCCTCAAAAGCCTTCAGCTCCTTGATGACCGGTGTCCAGAGATCTGAACCTACGCCAGCGGTGCCCGTGTCAGCCTTGACGGCAGTGGCGGTAGAGTCGCCAGCAGCACCAGCCTTGGCAGAGTCGCCAGCAGCGGCCACATCCGTCTTGGCCTCCTCTTCGGCAGCTTTGTCCTCAGTGGGGGCAGGTGCGTCCTTGGGACCTTCACCGCTATAGTTGAACTCCACGGACGTCGGCGGCATACACATCTCGTCGTTGCATGCGCCAAACTCCAGGTAGCCCTTGACGTTGTAGGTCTTACCTGTAATTTTGTATTTCTGTACGAAAGTGACGTTGTTCTCGAAATAGCGAAGCTTCATGCCAAAGATGGGATCCATCTCGCTAATCTCGCGTCCAATGTGTTGCAACCCACCAATGGGTTTCACACCCTCGGCCTTATCTGTGTGTAAGGTCGCAGAGACCGGACCATCCGCAGGAAGTCCGGTGGAATAGACGTGCCAGCCCTTGCTAATGGACATGGTGAACATCACCTGTACCTCGGTGTCCGACACTTGTTTCTTACTCGCCTTAAATTTGACGGGATTCCCTTGGGCAAAACATAGTAGTGCCAAAAGGCTTAACGTCAGAGTTAAAATGGCTCTTTTGTTAGTTCTCATATTCATGGTTTTCTATTAAACATTGGGGACAAAATTATTAAATTCTATCTACATGAGCAAACTTTTGAGCGGAAAATTTCCCCGTTCGGAAAAAAAAGGATAACTTTGCAGCGCATAGTAAAAATAGAGTACAGAGGAAACAGGAATTCCGGCATGATGAACATGTCGGGATTCTCGTTTTTTGTGTAGTTTGAAACAAGCGAAAAAATCTAAAAAGCAGAATAAATTATGGCTTATATGTCACAGAAGGGCTACGATGAAATGGTAGCCCAGCTCCATCAGTTGGAGACGGTAGAGCGCCCGAAGGCTTCGGCAGCCATCGCCGAGGCGCGCGACAAGGGCGATTTGAGTGAGAATGCGGAGTATGATGCTGCCAAGGAGGCACAGGCACACCTGGAGACAAAGATCAACCAACTGAAGTTGGCTATCGCCGAGGCGAAGGTGATTGACACCTCGCGTCTCAGCACAGAGGCGGTGCAGATCCTTTCGACCGTGGAGATGACCAACATGTCCAACAACATGAAGATGCGCTACACGATCGTCAGCGAGAACGAGGCCAATATCAAGGTGGGCAAGATCTCTATCAAGACTCCGATCGCGCAAGGCTTGCTCAATAAGAAGGTCGGCGACGTGGTGGAGATTGCCATCCCGCGTGGCACGATCAAGTTGCGCATAGACAAGATCACCCTTGAATAATTACGATTATGGATATTTTCAGCAAGATTGCTGCTGGTGAGATTCCCAGCTACAAGTGTGCGGAAAGCGAAAAGTTTTATGCTTTCCTCGACATCAATCCCGTCGTCCAGGCCCATACGTTGGTCATCCCTCGTCGGGAAGTGGATTACATCTTCGACATGGAGGACGACGAGCTGGCCGAGTTTGAGGTCTTCGCCAAGCGTGTCGCCAAGGCCATCCGTACAGTTTTCCCCTGCAAGAAGGTGGCCCAGGTGGTGCTCGGCCTCGAAGTGCCCCATGCCCACATCCATCTTCTGCCCATCAACTCCGAGGGCGATGTCGATTTCCATCGCCACGTCCAGTTGAGCGAGGAGGAGATGAAGGCTACTGCCGAGAAGATTCTGGCAGCCTTCAACGCACAGTAATCCTCTCCAGATCTTTTAGACAAACGGGCTTGCAAGTCGCGTGACACCCAGGTGTCCGAAAGCTTGCAAGCCCGTTTGGTATTTATAAGGTATTCATTGGCATTTATTCCACCCGCACTTCGTCGATGAAGCACCAGGCAGGATAGCCGACGCCGTAGTGCCAGTCGGGGCACATTCCCGTGGCCTTGATGCGCACGCGGATGAAACGTGCAGAGACAGGTTGTGCCACGCTGACCTTGCCTTCGACATACTTGACGGCGATGTCTCGGTCTTCCTTCATCACCAAGGGTTCGCCAAAGGGTTGGAACGCCTTGCCGTCTGTGCTGACTTCGTAGCGTACCTCCTTGGGTAGGAGTACCCAGGCGCCCAACTGGTGGAGGAAGTCGGTGCTCACGGCAGAGAAGCTGGTCTCCCTGCCGAGGTCGAGGGTGAAGTCGGGATCGGTCCCTTCCCATCCTACCCATCCCTCCACGAAGCTCGATCCGCCGAAGAGGCCATCGGTAAGGGCAGTGGAAGCCATTCCTTGGTAGCGGTCGTGGGGAGCAGTGTTGAAGGCCACCGTTGCGCCCTTCGCTTGGGTGACGACACGCGAGGGGAGGAAGCGTTTCAGATACAAGTCGCAATAGTCGGCAGGTGCGTTGCCGCGCTCGTTGAGCGACTCCACACCGAAACGTACGGATCGTTCGCGGAAGCATTTCACCTTTGCCTCCACACCCTTCTCGTCCTCAATCCCCTTGGTGCGCGCTATCTCCAGTTCGGCATATTGCAGAGGCAACCGACTGATCTGTACCCGCTGGAGCAAGATGCTGTCGCCGCGGACTGCCGCCTCTGCTTTGTCGAAGAGTCGGGCGTAGGTGCGCATCAGGTCGTCGGAGAGCATTCCGTCCTTGTGGGTGATGGGTGAGTCGTAGATCCATAGTGGCACATGACTGCTCAGCAGCGCACCCTCCATGATCTTCCGATAGGAGTAGAGTTCGGTGCCTGCCTCCTCGCCATAATAGTCCGTGAGGAAGACGCGCATGAGCGAGTCGGCGTCCTGATAGGGATTCCACATCAGTTTGGCAATCATGTAGGCACGCAGTTCGGCGAAGTCCGCTCCCTCGTAGCCGTTCACCTGCTCAAACAGCATGTTGGCGTGGTTGCGGTGGAAGAGTTGGATGTTGGGTGCCAAGACATGGAAGTTGGGGAAAGGTGCCACCATATTGTCGAAGTTGATGCCATAGTCCCAGACGAAGATGTTGTTGGAGATGCGGCTCCAGCCCTCCAGGGCCCTTACGAAGTCGCGTCCACTCTTGTTGTCCGTCAGAGGCACCTCGCGCTTGGCGTCAATGCTGCAGAGCATGATGTTGACGTTGGGAAGCGGTTTGACCAGTCTTGGCGGTTGCATACTATAGAGGTAGGCGAGGGTAGAGAACTCCTTGTCAGGGTAGCGCGAGGCCAGGCGGTTGAGAAATCGGATGATAGGGCCGCTGGCAGAACCTTCCTCCGTCTCCACCTCCGTGCATTTCTCGCAATGGCAATTGGTAAAGTTGCCGTCGTTCTGACTGATGGAGATCATCTTCATGCCCGGGTTGCGGGCGAAGATGCTGTCGAGGTTGTGGCAGACCTGCACGAATAGTTGTTCATTGGTCAGGCACCACTGGCTGTGAGATCCTGGCTGGCGTCTGCCATTGATGAGGGCATACCATTCCGGGTGTGCCTTCCCATAGACGCGGCTTGGGAGAATCTTGTCGAAAGTGTGTACCCACAGGTTGTCCATGAACATCTGGTTGGGACGTTCCATTCCATACCAATCGACAAACAGCGGGTCGCGCTCGCTATAGCTTACCGACTGTCTGTAGCGGAAGGCCGGAGTCTCTGCCCATTCAATGGCGGGCAACTGTAGGTCGCCCACCTTCTGGACCTTGTAGCCCTGTACATGGTTCACCGTCCAGGCGTCCCTTCCCAGGTAGTTGATGCCACAATAGCGTTCCAGCAGGTGCGCCACTCCGAGGATAGCTCCCTTGTCGCCTCCCGACAGGATGCGCATGGTGCCATTGTGGCAACTGATTTGGAATCCGTCCTCACCCGCTTGGTCCGTCTTGCCGCCGATGAAGACGATCTGTCTCGGTTTCTTCTCTGCCTGAAGACCCACAGGCAGCGTTGTTCCAGTCAGTTTCTCGACGAAATAGTTCATCACTTCGGCAGCCCGGCGAGCAGTATGGGTCGTGTCCGTCAGTACGATTTGTACCGCTGGCTTGCCTCGCTCGACAAGTGACATCTGTGCATGAGAGGTCAGCGGAAGAAGCATTGCCAGAAGGGCTATAACCCGTCGGCAATAGTACGTTGTGTATCTCATATTTTGTAAATGATGGTTTCAGCTACTGCAAAAATACGGCTTTTTGGCCGAAGCGGGAAGAAATACCGTGTGAATTTTGTCCATTCGGGATTATTATCGTAACTTTACCACCTGAAATAACAATACTAAAGACAATTCGTAAATAAAAACTTTCAAAGCAATCAACACGATGAAGAAGACGATCTTTTCGATTTTGGCATTGCTCGTGAGCATGACGACGATGGCGCAGTATCAGCCTTCGGAGCAGATCAAGGAGAGCCAAAAAGAATTCCAGGACTTCAAGTTTGGTATTTTCATCCATTGGGGTATCTACTCCATGCTCGGCGACGGCGAGTGGGTGATGAACAACAAGAGTATCAACTACCAGGAGTATCCGCATTTGGCCGACGGTTTCTATCCGTCTCGCTTCAATGCCGACGAGTGGGTGCGCACGTTCCGTGAGGCGGGCGCCAAGTATATCACCTTCACCACCCGTCACCACGACGGTTTCTCCATGTGGCACACCGCCCAGGACACTTACAATATCGTTGATGGCACTCCCTTCAAGCGCGATATTCTGAAGGAGCTGGCCGACGCTTGCCACAATGGCGGCCTGAGCCTCCACCTCTACTACAGCCACCTCGACTGGCGTCGCCTCGACTATCCGCTCGGCCGCACGGGCAAGAAGCTCGGCCGTCCTACGGACAAGCAGAACTGGCGTAGCTATTATACCTTCATGAACAACCAGCTCCGCGAGTTGCTCACCAACTACGGTCGTGTCGATTGTATCTGGTTCGACGGATGGTGGGACCATGATGAGGATAAGAGTCCGTTCAACTGGGAGCTCGATGAGCAGTATGCCATGATCCACCAGCTCCAGCCCCAGTGTATCGTTGCCAACAACCACCACGGCAAGCCCTATCCTGGTGAGGATATCCAGATCTTCGAGCAGGACCTCCCCGGCGAGAACACCTACGGTCTGAGCGGACAGGATGTCAGCCAGCTCCCGTTGGAGACCTGCCTGACGATGAACTACACTTGGGGCTATAGCATCACGGACAAGAACTACAAGTCGAAGGAGACCCTCGTCCGCGAGCTGGTTCGTGCAGCAGGCAAGAACTGCAACCTCCTGCTCAATGTCGGTCCGCGTCCTGATGGTCAGCTTCCCGTTGAGGCTGTCGAGCGCCTGCAGTATATTGGACAGTTCCTCGGCAAGTATGGCGACACCATCTATGGCACGCGTGGTGGCCTCGTTGCCCCGCACGACTGGGGTGTGAGCACGCAGAAGGGCAACCGCCTCTTCATCCACATCCTCTCTCTGCAGGACAAGGCCCTCTTCGTCCCCACGGGCGACCGCAAGGTGAAGGCTGCCAAGGTCTTCATCAACGGAAAGAAGGTCGAGTTTAAGGCCGTTGCCAATGGCTATGTTCTCACGCTCCCCGAGCAGCCGTCTGGCGACGACTACGTCGTGGAGCTGACGCTGGCATAAACCTCAGGTTTCAGCCACGGTAAGCAGTCTCCCCGAGAGATTGTCCCGATACAGCGGCGGGCAATAGAAAGGTGCTAATTCCTTTCCGTTGCCCGCCGTCTTGTTGTCAGTCTTTATCATTTGGCCTATGCGCCGTCCTTCATATTATCTTGCTGCTTTTGGGTTGAAGAGAGGTCTTTCTACTTCGTTATCCTCAACGCCTTCTTATTCCACGTCCCTACATTGGCTGCGCATGGCGCGCCTTCCGTAGAAGAAGATGAGGATGAAGCAGAAGAGTGGGAGAACGAAGGAGAAGTTGACGGCAGGGAGACCGAACACGACTCCTTGGTCGATGATCCATCCTTGCAGAGGTGGGAGAATGCTGCCACCGACAATGGCCTCTACAAGAAAGGCTGCGCCGAGAGTGGTGTCGCGCTCCTCCACGTCTTCCAAGGCAATGCCGTAGATGGATGGGAACATGATGGACATAAACGCCGAGATGGCCACCAGACAGTAGAGGCCCGTCCTATTGACCAGCAGGATTGTGCCGAGGGTACAGACCGATGCGCCGATAGCGAAGAGGGTGAGCAACTTGCGCGAACTGACGTATTTCATCAGCCAAGTACCCACAAACCGGCCTGTCAGCGAGAGCGTCATGGCGACGATATTATACATTTGCGCCGTGGCCTTGTCGATACCCAGATGGTCTGCATACTGGATGATGAAGGTCCACACCATAATTTGAGCCGCTACATAAAACACCTGTGTCACCACCCCCTGGCGGTACAAACGGTTTCTCCATAGCCGTCTGAGTGTCGCCTTCACGTCGAGTTTCGTCTTCTGCTCCGCCACGTCTGGCATCTTGACGACCGTCACCACCACGAGGATTGCTACCACCACCAGTCCCAAGATTACATAGGGGTCGCGGATGATGGCGATGTCATGAAGACGGATGGCTGCCTTCTCTGTTGCTGAGAGGGTGGGGTAGAGGATGGCACCCGCTGCATCCCGTTGGTCCGAGATCAACTGGGGCAGTACGATGAGCGACGCGATAGCCATACCACAGAGCGATCCGATGGGGTTGAAGGCCTGTGCGAGATTGAGGCGGCGTGTCGAGGTCGCCTTGCTACCGAGCGAGAGGATGAAGGGGTTGGCCGTTGTCTCCAGAAAGGCGAGGCCAAAGGTGAGGATATAGAGCGACAAGCAGAAGAATGAAAACTCCTGGTAGGCTGCTGCTGGGATAAAGAGGAAGGCCCCACAGGCGTAAAGGAGCAATCCCAGTTGGATGCCCCGCTTGTAACTGTACTTCCGGATAAACAAGGCTGCGGGAATCGCCATGGTCGCGTAGCCGCCATAGAAGGCAAACTGGATGAGCGAAGCCTTGGCAGCCGACAGTTCCAGAAGTGTCTGAAAAGCCGCCACCATCGGGTTGGTGATATCATTGGCAAATCCCCATAGCGCAAAGAGCGAGGTGATGAGGATGAATGAGAATCGTCGTTTCTTGTCTATTAATTGATGTTCCATCTATTGTGAATCGTTTTGAGCATGAGGCAAGCCTGCCGTTTTTTAGTCCTATGCTTGCTCGATAAGTCTCCGTCTTTCCAGAAAGTCTGCATCCTACTTTCGCAGGAAAAACCGGACCAGTAGGAAGTTGACTGGCACACAGACGCAGAAGACAGGGATGAGCGCCCATTGCTTCGGCATGCCGACAAAGAGGAAGATCTGCAGCAGCAGCGTCTGCATCGTGTAGTTCACCAGGTGGGAGAGCGCGAAGCCCATGCCCCGCTTCGTTGTCGCCTTCACACGGAAGGTGAAGCGGGTGGAGGCGATGTAGTTGAAGGCGAAACTCACGAGGTAGGCCAGCGTGTTGGCCAAGGCCGGCATCAGCCAGAGCAGGAATAGCAGGTAGCAGCCATACTGAAGTAGTGTGGCAGCCACGCCGACTATCCCGAAGCGGATGATCTCGTCCAGCGTCTTGTTGCCGACTAACTTTGTCGAGGTGGGCAGACTTCGGGGGAAGTCGCGCTCCACCTCCTCCACGATGGGGTCCTTCTCCCCTCGCTGACAATGGAGCTGTCCGCTGGAACTGCGAAAATAGCCTGCGTCGGAAGCCTCTATCAGTTCCTTGTCTCCTCTGCTGTCTCCGAAGGCTACGAGACGATAGGTCTCCCGCATCGGAAAAGCCTGCAACAGTCGTTTGGGTTTCTCCACACCATAGCAGTTCATGGTGAGAAACTGTCCTGTCACCCGTTCCTCGCGCACGTCGATCTTCGTGCAGGAGACGACCACCCGGTCGCCAAACTCAGCAAAGAAAGGCCGTACCCAGTTTTCTATGCTCGCGCTGATGATGATCACCTGGTGGCTCTCGTTGAGAGCGCGGCGTATGATGGCAAAACCGTCGTTGCGACGGATCGACTGGCAGTCGTGGGCAAAGCGCGTACAGAGGTCGTCAAACTTGTCGATCTCCATCCCTTTGAAGAACCAGGAGAAGATCCGCTGCTTCGCCTTCCAGTTGGGGTAGTGTCCCAACTTCATCAGTACGAGGATGGGAGCGAAGCGCAGGAAGCCCGCCAGCATGCGGCGCGTGCCGAAGACATAGCGGATAAACTCGATGAACGTGTCGCGTCGCGTCAGCGTTCCGTCGAAGTCGAAAGCGTAGATTTTCATCTCGTCCTTACCTTATATAATATATAGGCCTTATCTTAGCAAGATACAGGCCTTGCTTGATCATGAATAAGCAGATTCTACTTGATAATGGATAAACAGACCGCAGACAGTCCTTCTGTCCACGGCTATATGACATAGATCATGACGAGGAAGGTTACGCCCCATGCCGCCACGATCAGTTGCGTGAAGCGGTCTCGGAGTATCACCTTCGTCGGGTCGCCACTCCGTTTGTCCACCACGGTCAGTTGGATGTAGCGCAGCAGTCCGAGGATGACGAAGATGCTCGTCAGGTAGAGGTAGTCCGACTGATAGTGGCTGACCACCTCCGGACTGACGGTGTACATGATGTAGCACACCAAGGTCACGGAGGCCGTGATGGTGATGGCCTGGTTGATAAACGTGAGGTTGTAGCGGATGGTGTTCTTCCGTGGCGCCTCCCCCGTCTCGTTCATCCTCACCACGTCGTCGCGTCTCTTGGCAAACGAGAGGAAGAGCATGAGCAAGAAGGTCATGAGCACGATCCATTTGCTCAGGTAGATGCCCGAGGCCAGTCCTCCTGCCAGCAGGCGCAGTACAAAGCCGAAGGCGACGATGCACACGTCGATAATGGCATACTGCTTCAGCCGCATGCAGTAGGCGATGTTGAGCAACCAGTAGAAGACGATTACGCCTCCCGTTTCCCAGCGGTTCTCCGGCAGTAGGAGGAGTACAACCATCGCCAGTACGAACATCAGTCCCATGAGTCCCCACGCCTTGTGCACACCCACCTGCCCCGAGGCGATGGGCCGCATACACTTCACGGGGTGGCGCCGGTCGTCCTCCACGTCGATGAGGTCGTTGAGACAGTAGATGGACGATGCGGCGAAACTGAAGGACAATGCCGTGATCAGTCCGCTCGTCATAGGCTCTGGCATCAGGAGTGCGCCGCCAAAGAAGATGGGGAGCAGCACGATGAGGTTCTTGATCCATTGTTTCGGACGGATCAGTCTCACGACGGGGTGTCCGCCATGGTGGGGGGTGGGCTTGTTGATGGTCTCGTGAGTCATTGGATACGCTTTTCTATAGGTTTCGTCATGCGGGCCAGGATCGTATGGATCGCCCAGGCCACGGGCAAGGTGATGGCAATGGTGATGAGAAATGTCGGCCAGTAGCCGAGGTGCAGCCGCTCGATGTAGGTCAGCACGAAGTGGTCGTGGATGAGATACGCCTCCAAAGAGAGCGCCCCCACGAATCGGCAGGCCCCATTGAAAGCCTTCGGCGTGCGTCGGAACACCCGGTTGAGCAGCAGGATCGACGTCACCGTGAGCGGGATGTAGAGCATTCGCTCCAGGAAGATGGGAAACTCGCCATGGCGCACCTGCTCCAGAAACACGCTCGAAGCAAAGGCCATGCCAAACATGATCAGTATCATCCAGATCGAGCTGCCGTCCAGCGTCTGCTTCTCCTGCACCGCCTTGCCAGCGTTGAGGCCGATGAAGTAGATGGGCACGCGACTCCAGAAGATCTCCAGATGGCCCACCGCCTGATGGATGGGCGTGACATACTGCACGAGGATGCACCACATGATCATCACGATGGGCAGCCAGCGGTAGATAGGGTGTCGGATGATGAGGCTCAAATAGGCTGGTGTGAAGAGGTAGAGCATCATCGTGGCCGGGATATACCAGAAGGTCAGTTCGTCGTGGAGCCAGAAGTCCCAGTTGATGGTGATGTCGCCGATGAGGTCCACGAGGCTCGCGCTATGGCCCCCGTGGTGGATGAAGTCGGGGATGTAGAATGCGCAAGCCGCCACCAGCCATGCCGGATAGATGCGCACGAGGCGTCGTAGGAGGAAGCGTCCCGCCTGCTGCCCCTTCGTCCATGAGAACCAGAGTCCCACACCACTGAGAAACAGAAACATATCCACGCCAATGTTGCCGATACGGCGCAGTCCGTAGAAGGCGTCCTCGCGGGGCAGTCCCACATGGAAGAGCACGACAAACAGCATTGCCATGCCCATCAGCTCCCCTCGGTATCGGGAGATGTTGGCCAGTTCGATATCCTTGATTCTCATGATGCTTGCGGCTTTTTCAGTTTGGGGTTAGGGATCTTCTCCATCAGCAGGGCTACGAGCCACGCCAAGCAGAGCGAGGCGATGACGTAGAGCAGCAGGCCGGCATAGACGTCGCCATGGTGGGAGATGGGGATGAAGACCTTGCGCGTGATGGGGTGGCAGACGAAGAGTGCCGCGCTCAGCGTCCCCGTCCACACCAGTATCCTGCCGACTCCGTCGAGCCATGGCGTCTCGCCGACGAGGCGCACGCAGGCGATGGAGGCCGAGCAGACACAGATCGGCACGAGGTACCATGTCCAGTAGTTGAAACTCAGTAGGAAGATGAGCACCACGGAGATCATCAGGTTGAGCGTGTCGAAGCGCGCATGGCCCACGCCGTCGCGCCATGAGAGGAGCCCCGTGGCGTAGCGTGCGTAGAGCAGTCCTGCGCCGAAGGGCAACATCCCCCCGACGAAGTTGTATCGCCATCGGTTGAGCGCTTCGCTCTCCGGATCACATGCCATCTGGATGACCGTGCAGACGACCATCAGTCCTACCGTGACAGCCCAATGGCGACGGAAGAGCAGCAGCCGATAGACGATGTAGAGCTGCAGCATCAGTCCGAAGAACCAGTAGGGTCCCGGCCAGATGATGCGGTCGGGGGTGGGCAGGAGATTGTTGAACATTCCCATCTGCGCCACGATATCCATCAATTGGTAGGTGTGGGATCCGGGCGTGATGGCATCGAGCATCGTGAAGGCCACGAAGCCGACGATCATCATGCGGAAGAGTTTGAGGAAATGGAAGCGCACGAAGGCCGCGGGGCTTGCGTCCCTGGGCTGCGGATCGTCATACCGTCGCTGCGTCCGCTCATATTTCATCGTCAGTCCATAGGCGCTCAGAAAGAGGAATACCGGCACGCCATAGTGGCCGAAGAAGGAGATCAGATGCACGGGGAGCCATGCGTCGGGGCATCCCAATGCATGGCGCAGTCCCTCCACATGGCTTCGGAAGAACTGGTACTCGTTCTCTTTCACCGCCGGGCCAAGCCAATGGCAGTAGTTGTGGAGGAAGATGCCGAGGATCGCCAAGCCCCGTAGCGCATGACACTCGCTTCGGCTCAGCAGTCCTCTGTCGGCAGTGATGGATGACTTGTTCATTATTTCTTTCTTCTCGCTTTACTTCTCATTTTTTACTTCTCAGCCGATCGTAGTCGGCCTGGTTCTTCAGGATGCGGGGGCGCCGCTCCTGATACTTCGGCGACAACACGTTGTACGCCTCGTGGTAGTCGGGCGCATTGATGCCTGCCAGGTAGAGCAGCGTATGGGGCAGCGCGTCCGTCATGAGCCGCCGGTCTTTCGCTGCGCGGATCTCCTGGTAGAGCTCAGGATGCTTGGCTATCATCGACTTCGAGCACCAGATCCAGAACGGCACCTCAAACTCGTAGTGCGCCAAGTCGTAGTCGATGGCTGCGCTATGGTTGCGGCAGATGAAACCGCGCGATCCCTCGAAGCACTCCTCGCCATGGTCGGGGACGTAGATCACGACTGCGTCCTCGTTGGCAAACCGTCTCACGATCTGATCGACGATGCTGTCGTTGTAGAGCGTGGCGTTGTCATACTCCGACAAGACGCGCCGTTGGTAGTGGTTGAGTTCGGGTCGTCGATCCTTGTAGTCGTCGGCACGAAACAGTCCCCGTCCCTTCGGGTAGCGTTGGCGGTAGTTGACGTGCTGTCCCATGAGGTGGAACAGGATGAGGTTGTGGGCCGTGTTGGTCTTCTTCAAGTGCTCGTCATACTCCGAGAGCAATCCCTCGTCATAGGCGAAAGTCTTCGTGTTCCGCGTGTCAAACATCGCTTCCGAGAGTTCCGGGTGGTTCAGGAAGAAGCCACCACTGAAATCATAGACCGCCTCCTTGGCCTTGGGGAGAAACTGGTTCGTGATGAAACTCGTGTGGTAGCCCGCCTTGCGAAATAGTTCGGGGAAGAGCGGATAGTCGCACCACTCCCCCTTCTCTCCGACGACGTGCATCGAGAAGAGATTCTTGAAGACGAAGCTCGTCAGATTCCAGGGCGCCACGACATCGCTGAAGGCCACCAGTTGGCCCGTCTTCTCCCATTCCACCTGCCGTGGCGTGGTAGGCATGAAGTAGCCATACTGCTGCGAGTGGTGCTTGCCAAAGCTCTCGCCGATGATCAGCACGATATTGGGCACGCGGTAGGAACACCCGTCGATGTGCACCCTGTCCTTTGCCTCGATCAATTTCTCAACCTGCTGCGAGGCCAATTCGTTGGAGAAGATGCTGAAGGCCAGCCGGTAGATGGGCTGGTAGAATTGTGCGCAGTCGTTGCGCGTCAGCTCATGCTCTATGCCTCCGATGTTCGGCTGCGAGAACATGACCACCATCTCGCGCTTGTTGTGCCACGACGTGACGATGCTCCCGACGATCAGTCCAAGCAGGAGCGCCTCCAGCCAGGGGCGCGCCTGCCTCGTCATCCCGGCGGGCAGGATCAGTCCGCCCACCTTTCGCTTCCGCAGGCGAGACAGAATCAGCGCGGTGCCAGCCTGTAGTGCGGCGATCAGCAGCACCCAGCCCACGGGCGAGAGAAGGACGGAGGCGTTGATATAGGTTGCGAGAAACTCGCTTGCCTCGTTGCCATTGGTCTCCCCGACGAGCAGGAGCATCGTGGGGGTGAGGGCCGACCCAAACTTCCAGAAGCAGAATACGTCGGCGATGGCGACCACATAGGCTATCACGCAGACCAAACCCCGCACCCACTTCCGCAGACGCTGGGGCAGCAGGGCCAGCACGGCGCAGACCACGTAGAGGTCGAGCAGCAGTTCCGGCCACAGGTTATCGTAGAGCTTGGCGTCGGGCTTGTCGGGCAGCTCGACCATGCTGACGACCACGCCGAGCACATACATAAACACGAAGAAACTCGTGTTGCGCCGCAACGGTTCGGCCACGAGGCCGAAGAGGCGGCTGGATAGTCCTTGTCGATGGATCATGGCGCTGAGACGCTTCAAAGTTTGCCCGCCGCGTGCGCCTCCAGGAATCGGTGGAGTGCGCGCCGGATGGATCTCAGGCCAAACTCTTCGGTATGGATGTCGGCCAGGGCGATCCACATCAGTTCTGCCGCGTCATCACCCGCCTTGGTCTCCAGGCCGTCGGCCACGCGGAAGAGGAAGAAGGCGTCCAGCGTCGGCACCTCCGATCCGCCATAGCGATAGACGTTGGGGATGGAGAAGAGATACTGCGGCTCTTCCGTCAGCGTCAGTCCGGTCTCCTCCTCTACCTCGCGCACCATGCCTTCCTCCAGCGTCTCGCCTGCGTCGCAGAAGCCGCCAGGCAGGTCGAGCGTGCCCCGTCCGGGCTCTTCCTTGCGCCGCTCCACGAGCAGTTCGCCGCGTGCGTTGAGGATGAAGGCTGCCGTGGCACTACTGGCGTTGAGGAAATACTCAAACCCACAATTGCGGCAGCGTTTGCTTTTTGCCGTGCTCTCTTCGAAATGCTTGCTGCCACAGACTGGGCAGTAGCGAAATTTGTCTAACATGTACATATTCTCTCTCTTCTTTCCCGTCCCCCTCCGTGCCACCCTTGCGGAGTTGTTAAATGGGTGGTGGCCAACCATTAAAATACCTTTAGCCACCGTAGGGGGATGGTTTACAGTTTGCAAATTTACTAAAATCTCTAAACATTTGGATGCTTTCGCCCAATTTTTCATAACTTTGCACGAAGATAAGTGGTTGACGGACAATCACAGCGTGCCTTGTGGTGTCCGCAAGGCGTAGTCTTCGCATAAAAACAATACAACTGAAATGATATTCAAGAAGCTTTTTCTCGCTGCCGGGATGACATTCCTCGCGCTCGGCGCACAGGCCCAAATGGTCTTCGATGCCAATCTTTACAATGGCAAACCTCCTCACAGCAATGGCGACAAGCAGGACACGGCCAAGGTGCGCGTCTTCCTGCCCTCCGACAAGGAGGCCACGGGACGCGCGGTGGTGATCTGTCCGGGCGGCGGCTATTCCAGCCTTTCCATGGAGAAGGAGGGCTACGACTGGGCGGAGTATTTCCAAAACCAGGGCATTGCCGCCATCGTCCTCAAGTATCGTCTGCCCAACGGCCGTCCCGAGGTGCCCGTGGAGGATGCTGAGCAAGCGTTGCGCCTCGTGCGCCTCAACGCCACGTCGTGGAAACTCAACCGCAACGACGTGGGGGTGATGGGATTCTCTGCCGGAGGCCATCTTGCCGCCATGGTGGCGACTTCTTCTACCGGCGACGCCAAGCCCGACTTCCAGATCCTTTTCTATCCCGTCATCTCCATGACGGAGGGTGTGGCCCACGAGGGCAGTATGAGTGCGCTCCTGGGTCGCCACGCCTCGAAGAAGGAGCAAAAGAAGTATAGTGCCGACCTCCATGTCTCGCGCGTCACGCCCCGCGCCTTCATCGTCCTTTGCGACGACGACGATACGGTGTCGCCCATCAATGGCGTCAACTATTATGTCGAGATGTACAAGAACGACGTGCCCGCCTCGCTCCATGTCTATTCCAGCGGAGGTCATGGCTGGGGTAGCAAGATCGGCTTCCGTTTCCACGAGGAGATGATGATGGATCTCAAGGCCTGGCTGAAGGATTTCTGATCCCCGACACGGGCCCCGCACCTGCTTCCCATCCCGAAGGCATCCCGAGACCATCCCGAAGGGTTGCCCCTACCATCCAGACACATTTTGCTCTCCCTATGATGCACCACAAACTATGGGCGTTGCTGCCCTTGATTCTTTTCAGCCTTTGGGCGAAAGCCGACGACGACAAGACGCGCGGTATCGGCCAGTATCCGGGCCGCCAGCGCGAAGCCTTCATTCCGCAGCGGACGCTCCCTGCCGACTATGCCAACCAGGCATGGATGCGGCAGGCCTGGGCCTCGTCCTCCATCGACTACAATCTGACGGCCCAGCTTGCCACCGACGGCATTCTCACCCAGGAGGAGCCGCCCCGCGTCCGTGTGACGACCAGCGATGGCGAGTTGTCGCTCCGCGACCGTGAAAAGACCTTCGACGGCAATACCGTGACGAGTGTCTATGTCATGGGCGACGACGCTTTTATACAGTACGACTGGACAGGCATGGCGGTGGCGACACGGTCCCTCCGTCTCAACGCCTGGGCGGCCTATCGCGAGCAGCAGGCCGATAGTGGCTATGAGATCGTCGTCGAGGCCTCCCCCGACGGGACGGCCTGGCGGGAGATCGGTGCCTTGCGTGGTGAGGATCTCCCCGGCAAGGCCACACGCCAGACGGCAGCCTCCGATCCCAACAAGCAGGAGGTCATCGAGCGTCTGCCGTTGCGCCTGATGGATCTGTCGATACCTGTCGCCGAGGGACGCTACGACCACCTGCGCATCCGGCTGAAAATGAAGGGCTGCGCCTACTGGCGACTCTACGAATGTGTCTTCACCGACGACGAGCGCGGCATGCTACCCAGCAACCGCTTTGCCAGTATGTGGATGGCGGAGGGCCGTGGGGCTGATGCCGATAGTCCCTCTGTCCCCCAATGGATTGCCGTCGATTTGGGGCGCCCGGTCACCTTCGACACGCTGCGCCTCTCTTGGCGCTATCCCGCCATTCAGGGACGTGTGCAGGCTTCCGACGATGCACAGGCCTGGCGTGATGTGGCCTCCTTGTCCACTGATGAGGATCGCCGTCAGGAGGTGGTGGCCTGTCGGGAGACGGCTCGCTACGTCCGCCTCCTTCTCGAACGTCCCGATTCATCAGGAGTCTATGCCCTCTCCGAACTGGAGGTGTGGGGACGGCCTGCCACGCCCGCCCCGGTAGCAGATCCCGAGGGTGTGCCGACCGTCTCGCTCCAGCAAGGCAAGCGCTGTCCGCTGACCAAGGGATGGGAGTTGCGACGCGACGGCTACGACCGCTGGCTCCCCGCCACGGTCCCCGGCACGGTGCTGACGAGTTTCATCCACAATGGGGCCGTGCCCGACAATACGGTGGGCGATGCGATGCGACAGATCTCGGAGAGCTATTTCAATAGCGACTTCTGGTATCGCACTTCCTTCCGGCTGTCCTCTAAAGTGAAGAAGGGAGAACGGGTGTTCCTCCATCTGGATGGCATCAATTGGAAAGCCGACCTCCTCGTCAATGGTCAGCCTGTCGGGCGCATAGAGGGCGCCTTCCGTCGTGGACGTTTCGACCTCACCCCCTATCTCACGCGGGGCGACAATACCCTGGAGGTATGCGTGCATAAGAATGCCCATATCGGAGCGGTAAAGGTGAAGAATAGCGAATCGACCGATATCAATGGTGGCGTCTTGGGACTCGACAATCCGACCTTCCACGCCACGATCGGTTGGGACTGGATCACCTCCACGCCGGGCCGTGAGGTGGGCATCTGGAACGACGTCTGGCTCTCGCTGGAGGGCGACGTCCATGTCAGCGACCCGTATGTGACGACGCGCCTCGAACCTTCCGATACGCTGGCCTCGATGACGCCCGTCGTGCGTGTCACCAACAATACTTCCCGTGCCCTTACAACAACGGTGAGCGGATGGATCGGTTCGATCCGCTTTGACCAGCCCGTGAGACTTGCCCCGCAGGAGAGCCGCGACGTGGCTTTCAGTCCCGACGATTTCCCCCAGCTCCGCCGTCAGCCGATGCGCCTCTGGTGGCCCAATGGCTATGGCGATCCGTATCTCTACGATGCCGGATTCTCTGTTGGTGCCGACGAGGTGCGCTACAAGGCGGGCATCCGCGAGGTGGCCTACGAGGATATGGACACGGCCCTGAAGATCTTTGTCAACCACCAGCGCATCATGGTGATGGGAGGCAACTGGGGCTTCTCGGAGACCAATCTCAACTATCGGGCGCGCGAGTTCGACGCTGCCGTTCGCTACCATCGCGACATGAATATGACGATGATACGCAACTGGGTGGGACAGACGGGATCTGAGGCCTTCTTCGAGGCCTGCGACCGCTACGGACTGATGGTCTGGCAGGACTTCTGGCTCGCCAATCCGTGGGACGGTCCCGATCCTGCCGACAACGAGATGTTCATGGACAACGCCCGCGACTTCATCTCCCGCATCCGTCGCCACCCCTCCCTGGCTCTTTATTGTGGCCGCAACGAGGGCTACCCGCCCGAGGTCCTCGACCAGGGCCTGCGTCAGAGTGTGGCTGCGCTCCACCCGCAACTGGGCTATATCTCCAGTTCTGCCGACGACGGCGTCTCGGGCCATGGTCCTTATACGCTCATGCCCGTCAGCTATTATTTCTCCCATACTTCCTCCAAGCTCCATTCGGAGCAGGGGGTGCCCTGCGTGCCCAATCCCGAGAGTCTGCGACGGATGCTGCCGCCCGGCCAACTGTGGCCGCAAGGCGAGGCGTGGGGTCAGCACGACTTCACGATGCTGGGCGCTCAGCGTGGTGCCGCCTTCAATGAGAAGATGGAGCGCTGCCTGGGTCGTCCCACCTCGATGGAGCAGTATTCGGCTTGGGCCCAATGGCTCAATTATGATGGCCATCGTGCCATGTTCGAGGCCGCTACCTCGCAGCAGGGCATGGGTCTCCTCATGTGGATGAGCCACCCGACGTGGCCCTCGATGGTGTGGCAGACCTACGACTACTATTTCGACCCTACGGCGGGCTATTTTGGTGTGAAGAAGGCTTGTGAGCCGCTCCATGTCCTCTACAATCCCGTCGCCCAGCGTGTCGAGGTTGTCAACCATTGTGGCAAGGACGCGCCGTCGCTGGAGATCTCCTACACCCTGTACGACCAGACCGGTCGTATCGTCCGGTCCGATAGTCAGACGTTGGCGGTGGCTTCTGCCAGTCGGGCAGACGCCTTCCCTGTCGTCCTCCCGCAGCGTACCGACAGTTTGACGACACCGCCCGAGGTCTTCTTCCTGCGCCTCTCGCTGCGTCAGGGCGATGAGATCGTCTCGCACAACGACTATGTGCTCTCGCAGGAGGAGAGCTGCTTCCTGGCTTTGCGCTCGCTTCCTCCAGCCCGCGTTGCTGTCACGCCGTCTTTCCGTCGCGAGGGAGACGAATGGAGGGGTACGGTCAAGGTCTCCAACCTGGCGGACACGCCGGCCCTGATGTTGCGCCTGAACCTCAAGGATCGTGATGGGGACCAGATCCTCCCCGTGGTCTATAGCGACAACTATTTCCACCTCATGCCTCATGAGGAGCGGGTCATCACCATCTCCTTTGCCGACGAGGACGTGAGAGCGGGAAGGCCGACCGTCGAGGTCGCCTCCTTACTATAGTATCGACAACATAGCTCGCACTTTTTATATTGTAAATCATGAAGGGACTTCCATATATCGTGTTTAGCTTTCTCATGCTCTGTGCCTTGTGCTCGGGCATGAATAGCTATCGCAATACAGAGAACAGGATAGCGCAGGATGTCAACCAGGCTTTGGAGCAGGTCCTTGTGACAATGCCCTACCAGGTGATCACTACCGACACCATCCGCTGCTACCGTAGCTATCTTACCATTGCCGAGTTGAGGGACACGGCAGGCATTGCCTTGCGTACTGTACGCAGGAACGGACGCTTGGAGACACGGCTGGTAGCGGAGGCCAACTGCAGTTTTGCTTCGATATTCATGATGTCCGACCAAAGGGGCTCGGCGTCGCTCTTCATGGTGGGCGTGTTGTGGCTCTTGGGTAGCTGGTGGTACACGAGGAGAAACAAACCGGCGCTGGTCGTCCCTGGTTTGTCCTATGGGGGACTTGTGTATCATGACGACCATTTCATGACGCTTTCGGGCGATCAGATTCATCTCACGCCCATGCAGCACGCCCTACTCGAAATGTTTATGACCTCAGATACGCATACCCTGTCGAAGCAGGAGATTTGCAATCGACTATGGCCCAAGAAGCCGGATGCCAGCGACACGCTCTACACGCTCATTCGACGCATCAAACCGATCATAGAGGCCCATAGCTCGCTCAAGATAGAGTCGGATAGGGGAAAGAGCTATAGCCTGAAACACAGGTAGATAGGTTTCTGTCTGTCAATTGTCAGGGAAATGTCAGGCAAATAAATTGGCCTTCTCGGGATAGGATTGTAATTTTGTGCCATCATTCAAAACTGGTACAAAATGAAACGATTGATTTCCCTTTCCCTGTTCCTGTCCTCTGCCCTCTGTAGTCATGCGCAGGATGTGAACAAAACCCTCACGCTCGACGAGGTGACAGTCCAAGCGGCCAAGGTGGTCAACAAGGCTGACGGCTTGCTCATCTATCCTACCAACGCACAGAAGCAGGGTTCCAACAATGGCTTCAGCATCCTCGAGAAGCTCTCGCTTGCCAACCTTCGCATTGACCATGTCAACCATGCCGTCACGGCTATTGACAACAGGGGCGAGGTTCAACTGAGAGTCAATGGGGTCGTGGTGGGCAAGCAGGAGATGCTGGCGCTCGATCCGAAGGACGTCGTGAAGATCGACTTCATCAACAATCCGGGAGTCCGTTATGGCGAGGGTATAGCCTATGTTGTCGATATCGTTACGCGCAGAAGTGAGAGTGGCTATACGGTCGGCACAGACCTGACCGCGTCGCTAACCACCTTGCAGGGTGATGGCATGGTGTACGGCAAGTGGAACCGTGGCAAGAGTGAATGGTCGCTTTCGTATGGTATGAGTGGATATCGGTCCCGGGGCGGCAAGAGCATGCAGTTGGCGAGATATACCTTGGCCGATGGCAGTCTCTATACCATCGAGCGAAACGATGTGGAGACGCTGCGCAAGACGATGGGGCAGGACGCCAAACTCACCTACAACTGGGCCGACTCTACCGCCACCGTCTTTCAGGCTTCTTTGGCCGGATCGCTCAGCAATGCCCCGGACAACTATCGCATCAAGGATATCATGGATGGCACACGCCACTATAGGGCTACAAGTCGGGATGACGACAAGAGCCATTCGCCAGTATTGGACCTTTATTTCTTCCGCCAGATCTCCCCGCGCCAGTCGCTTACCGCCAATGCCGTAGGCACCTATATCTCCACGCAGACCAGCAGTTTCTATGACGAGGGCTCTCCCTACCAGTATGATGTGGATGGCAAGACGGCTTCCCTGCTCACGGAGGTGATCTATGAGAGCCGGCTGAAGCCTTTCACGGTCTCGACGGGCCTGAACTATAGTGCCAAATACACCAAGAACGACTACCTGGGCGACGCCTCCTCTTTGACGCGGACGAACAACAACCGCCTGTATGCCTTTGCCGAAATCAAGGGCATGCTTGGCCAACTGCGCTACGCGCTGGGGGCGGGTGCAAGCTATATCCATTACACCCAGAATGACCATCGGTACCACTTCTGGACTTTCCGTCCCAAGGTGTCGCTGGCGTACAACATCACCCATGGCTTGCAGTTGAGCTACACCTATCAGCAACAGGACAGAGTGTCTCGCATAGCGATGACAAGCGACGCCATGGTTCGCACCAATAGCATGGAGTGGACAGTGGGCAATCCCGACCTGAAACCTTCGCGCGACAGGGAGCACCGACTACAGTTGTCGTACAACACAAATCGCTTGCAGACCTTCATAGACGCTTATTTCAAGCAATGCATCAAACCCAACATGGCCCACTACCATCGGACCGACGACAATCGATTCATCTATACCCAGATCAACCAAAAGGAGATCGACGCATTGCACATGATGGCTTACGCAGGCTATTGGCTCGTGCCCGAGAAGCTCCAGGTTGCTGCCAATGGCGGACTGTTCAGATGCTTCAATTACGGTCAAGACTATACGCATCTCTACACCTCGTGGTTTTATGTGGGCAGCATCACGGCCTATCTCGGCCCCTTCACCCTACAGGGCTATATCGACAATGGCAACCGATTCTTCGAGGGCGAATCGAAGGGATACAATGGTTCCTACTCCGTGCTGACGGCATCCTACACATGGCGCGACTGGCAATTCTCATTGTCTTGGGCCAACCTCTTCGATAGCCACTACAAAGCGTATGAGAACGAGCTCCTCAACCGCGACCTCTACAAGCACACCATCGGCTATTCCAACGGCAATGGCAACCAAGTCTCGATCAACATCTCGTGGCGTCTCAGCCGTGGCAGCAAGCACAAGGCCGCCGAAAAGCGCATCAACCTCCGCGATACGGACAATGGCATCATCAGATAAAACCAAATAAAAATATGAAAGAAAAGAGGCCAGGAATTTTTGCTCCTGGCCTCTTTTTAAGAATCTACAAAGACGAAAACGTGTTACTTCACGACCACCGTCTTGTCATTGATGACGTAGGTGCCTTTCTTCAACTGCTTCAGCGAAGTGAGGTTGCGGCCCACCAACTTGCCATCGACCGTATAAGCGTCGAACGGTTTTCCGTCCTCCACGGCGAGAGAGCTGATGGCCGTAGTGACACGCTGCGAGAATGCGGGAGCAGACTCGCCCTCGGCATAGAGTGCCGTGACGGCATAGGTGTGTGTGCCATCGGGCACCTTGCTATCCGTAAAGGTCGTCTGGGTCGGCTCCAAAGTGGCAACCAGTGTTTGGTCACGATAGACGTTGTAGCCTTTCAGAACTCCGCTACCTCTGACATAGCATACATCATCGACCATGAACACGAAGGAGTGCTTCGAGTCGGTGCAATGGCGGATGGCGAAATGCGTAGCGCCTGCGGGGAGAATGGCGGTGATCTGCTGCCACTCGCCACCAGAGACGGTGTAGGTGTCGCCCAGCTTGACAAACTCGGTCGTGTCGTTGCCAGCCACGGAGTAAAGAAGCTCAAACTTCTCCACGTTGTCAGAATTGCCAGCCTTGACGTTGTTTACCCAGAACGAAATGGTCTGTGCCTCGCCCGAGAGGGTAGGACTGACAAGCCAGTCGTTGCTGTCATAGAATTCTACGCTTCCGGCATCCTCCGTATAATTGTAGAACGAAGCCAGATACTTCTTGCCTGAATGAGGCTTCAGCGATGGATTCTTGTCTGTCAACTCCCACGACCAGTCTTTCGGGTCGAAGACCATAAAGCCAAACTTCTCGCCCTGGTGGGGATAGGGAACGGAAGAGTAGATTTGGCCTGCGCCGCCCTTAGGCTCGCCATAGACGCTATTCCAGAAACCGAAGTCATCGACGCTCCACGAAGTATAGCTCTCCATATCGTCACTGACGGATGCCGACTCGCCATTGGGCTGCGCCCATGCAACATTCACCTGTCCCGTGCCAGCACCGACAGCCTCGGCCGACACATTCTCGGGTTTGGCCTGGTCGGGCGTAAGGACCTTGACGACGGCGCTGACCTCGTTGTCATCCGTGTAGTCATCGTCGTCAAATTCTGCCACAGCCTTCAGCTCAACCGTCTCGCCCTCATCAAAGAGGCTGGGCGTGTAGTCGAAGGTGAACGTACGGCTTTGCAGCGGATTCAGCACATCCTCCACAGTTTCCGCATCTACTTCCTCACCATTTGCATACAAAGCAGCCGTGTAGCGGGTCGCAGGTTTATCACCCTTGTTGGTCACCTTGATGCTCACCTTGCTCGTCTTGTTCTTGCGAAGTTGACCCGGAGTGATGATCTCGGCCTTGAGGTCATTGACGAAAATGTTCTCCACTACGATGTCGTCCAGGTACAGCGAGTAGGCCTTGACACCGATTTCGCCTCTGAAGCGCACGATGACGTACGGCAGGGAGGCATACTCCTTGAGCGATACCGACTCTCTGCGCCACTCATTGTCGTCGTCCTGAGTGAGCGTCTTGTAGTCAAATGTATAGAGACTGTCCACCGTGCCGTCCGGTTTCTGAACCTCTACGGTCAGTTTCATGTCTGAGCGCGTGTCGGCATAGTGGCTGAAGTAAAGTTTCGGGTTGGCTACGCCGCCCAAAGCGATCTTTCCACTGTTGATCCAAGCAGTTTCCTGCGGTGCTGCAGTGTTGAGGGCGAAGCATCCGCCGTCACCGTCGGAAGCGTTTTCATTGGAGAGGGTGAAGGCAGAGTTGCCCGTTCGGTCACCCCACCAGAAGTTGGAGACGGCACATTGGGCAAGGCTCTCGCGGAACGGCAGCGTGTAAGCCTGGCCGACGATCAGCGGGTCAGAACCCACGATGAGGCTGTTGCCCGCTGAGTTGGAAGCGGAAAGGCCAAACTGGATCGCCTTCTGCTCGCCTGCGTTGGTGTCGTAGTCGATGTCGTAACTCGTGCCCTGTACGCTGTCTCTCAGTTCGGCAACCATGTCGTTGTTGCTTTGGTCCACGTCGTAAATGCGATACCAGACCTTGTCAGTGTTCACGTAGCCGCCGTTGGCGCCAGTGTTGCCCACGGCCTTCCATGCCATGTGGATGCTGTTGCTCTGGTCTGTCAGTTTCGGACGCTTCGGATACTTCGGCGTGTCAACGCCTACATAGACCTGGGCGTTGGCGGCACGTCCCTCGCCCTCGGCAGTATAGACCTTCACCACATAGTTGTTGAAGCCGTTGACGGGCTGGTCGTCGGTGAACGTCAATACGCTGGCTGTGTCAGGCGCCTCGTCGGTCTGGAGCAGTTTGCCGTTGCGCAGCACCTCCACCTTGGTCAGGTTGTTGCCCAAAGTGTCGCCACCCAGGGTCAGACTCGGTGTCTTGAAGCTGCCATCTACGCGCAACTCGCCCTTCTCGGCGGGGACAAGGCTCAACTGCTGCACAGAGTCGGCCAGGGTGAGGGAGAGGCCTTCGTACACCTCGACGTTCTTCAGGTAGAGGCGGAACTCGTCGGCAGGACTAATGGCGTGGAAGCCCACATAGACTTTCTGGTCGGTGTCGGCTGCTATCTCGCGAGTAAACTTCGTGTAGTTGGGCGACATGATATCCGTAGAGTCCAAGAGCTGATGGGTCATGCCTGCTACTGTAGGCTGGTTGCCATACTTCACCTCGATGCGCTCGTGGTAGGTATAGCCGTAGCCACAGGTCTCGAACGAAACGGAGTAAAGCTTGCCGCCCTTCAGTTGGATGGCTGGTGTGATAAGCCAGTCGTCGCCATCGTTGACGCGGCTATACTTATATGAGGCGGCACCCTCTTTCTCGTTAAACTCCCATGTCGAACCATCCTCGTTGTTGTCGATGATGGTGTAGAGTTCGAGGGCGCTTTCGTTGTCAAGCGGCTCGCTGTAGGGAGGCACGATGGCAGCACCAAACACACTCTTGTTGGAGATGCCAGCCACGCCCGTCTGCGTGTCGTTGACGGCGGCTACTCCGTAGCTATAGGTCTGTAGCGGTTCCTCGGCAGAGAAGGTCTCGGTAAACTCGGTATCCGCAAGTCCCGTTGCCACCGTCGTGGAGTCGGGATAGCGTACCACATTGTAGGTGATGTTGCCGATATAGCCGCCGTTGATGCCCGTCGTGACAGGGCTCCACGTCAGTTTGGCCACGCCTGTCTCGGGGTCGATGGCTAGGTTGACGTCCTTGACTTGTGTAGGCTCATCGTTGCCCACATAGACTTTGACCTTGTTCTCGGGGCTAGATCCAACCTCGTTGGCTGTCGTGACGCGGAAGGTGGTCACGCCCTCTGGCACAGTCACCGTCTCGCGTACAAACGCGCCGGGATAGGTCTTGCCTGTAGCCAGCGTGTCATTGCCTACCATGATATCATAGGAAAGCTGACCGCTGAGCGTGCCTCCAGCATAGGTTGCTGTTGGGGCAGTGAATGCCACCGTTCCTACAAGGGAGTTGTCCGTGAAGGATGCATTCAGGTTTTCGACCGCTGCAGGGGCGCCGTCTTCGGCAGGAGCGGCAGGCACATAGAGGCCATAGACCGTTTCCTGTCCCGGGAAGTCGGCCAACTTCGTAGCCGCACCCGTCTGCAGATCGACCGTGTAGAGGGCTGCGTTCTTTTGGGCATCCTTGCAAGCCCAGTAGAAAATGCCCGTCTTCGTGTCGATCTCGCCACTTTGGCCGTAGTGGCCGCCGTCGCTCAGCAGAAGGTCCACGCCCGTGCTGCCGATCAGGGTTTCCTCGCAGGTGCTCTGGTCGATGCGATAAAGGTTGCCATCGGTAGCCACGCCATAGATCACGTCGTCCTTGGTCACGCCCAATGCGACGTAGGGGTGTTCCAGAGCGCCGAAATCCTTGCGTGTCATGGTGGTGTAATCGACTGTTCCAAGAACAAAGCCCGTCGCGTCGCTGTTGTAGAACACGCCGTACGTCTTGCCCGTTGCAGGATTGGTGGCGGTCTCGAGAGCAACAAAGGTCACGTCCTCAGTTGAAGTGCTACCTATCTGGACGAAGGTCTCAGGATCGTAGGTGTTGATGTAGATGAAGAAGTAACTTCCATAGGTGGCATAGCGCACCACGTAGAGGGTCCCATCCTGGAAGACAGCTCCACCATTTCCCTCCATGTAGAAGCTGCCGTTTGAGCCCAGCATCTGCATCTGCAATGGGTTTACACTGGAATCGAAAGTGTAGAATCCTCTGTAGTCGTAGGATTCCCACGCATTGCTGTAAGTGACATTTCCCCAAAGCTCACGCCCTGCTGCGGCACGCATGATGTCGCCCACTTGGTTGGGGGCGGCGTGCTGGGCCTTGCGCTCCGTGAATGTACGCTCCGCATAGGGAATGCTTGGCTTCGTTGGTTCGTCTTGTCGCACCAAACGCAACATCGGATAACGCAACAAGGCGTTTGCATCCTCACTTTTTGGCTTTACAGGTGAGAAGCGGGACAGGGTCATGCCAACGCTTTCTTTCTCGTTGAGCTCGACTCGGTCGCTTACACTCTGCGCCATTGCGCCACTTGACCCTAACAAAAAGGCCAGGCTGCAAACAAAAATCTTTTTCATAGACGCTAAATTAAAAAATAAAATCGCTGCAAAGGTACACAGATTGTTTCTTATTGCAAAATATTTGTGAGTGATTTTAAATGGGGGGGGTAAATTCCTGTTGTATTGTTAGAAAACCCTTCAAAAGGCATTCGTCGCACACCGCCAACACCGTGTTTTTGACCTTAGGAGCCCTACCTCCAAGTATCCGCTAAGCCTCATCCTCATATCGTCCTCCCTTCCAAAGTGTATCGGCTTCGTATTGTTTCCGTATTGTTTTCGCTTCCGGAAGCGAGAACGATAGGAGAACGATAGGAGGATGATACGAGAACGATACGGGATTGATACGGAAACAATACGGGTTTGATACGTGGTCGATACGAGAACGATATTTCCCGATACCCAACAGAGGGAATTGATAAGAAATTTAACTTTTTCATTGCTATTTTTATGAGTTATATTTTACATTCTTTGGTTCCGCTGCGTCCTGCCTCTCGTGCAAAGATGGCTGGGGTGCAAATTGCCATAGTGGAGCAACTATACAAAGATAACCTTCCGCCAAGCCGAATGCAAGTTGATTAGCATGAATTAACGACCCATTAACTTTTTCTCCGTATTCATTTAACATAGCCCAAATCGGGCGCCAAACCCTCAATGCTGTTTTTCTGAACGCATTCCCCGTCTTTTCTTTCAGCAATTAGTTTACTATTCTCAGGTTCTGCCTGTAGCCGCGATACGTGATCCTAAATAGGTTTGTTGGTAAAGTATTATAACAGTATTATTATAAAAGTTTTCTTACTATTTGCTTCGTAGTTAGATTCCGTACCCATCATCAAGCCTGTTTCTTGTCGTTTATAGTAGGACTGATATGGAGTGCTAACAATCACTAAATATTACCCTGGGGTAACTTACCTTTGGGTAATATTTTGTATATTTGCCGAAGTGTTTCAGAAAATGTTTCGGAAGATGACAGCATATCAATCACCATTTCAGTTTGGCACTTTAGCTACTGAGGAGAATTTTATCGACCGTGTGGAGGACCGCGCTATGCTCAAGCAAATGCTGGCTTCCCATATCAACGCGATGCTTATTTCGCCACGCAGATGGGGCAAGTCATCGCTTGTCAAGAAAGCGATGGGAGAGCTGAGTGCAGAGGATAAGAATGTGAGAATCTGTTATATCGACGCATTTAGCATTGGCTCTGAGGCAGAGTTCTATCGCACCTTTGCCAGCCAAGTCATCGCTTGCGCCTCGTCAAAAATGGAACGTTGGATAGAGGATGCCAAGAAGTTCTTGACCGGTGTCGTTCCACAGATTGTCGTGAACGACCAGATAACGGATTTTGTCGCTTTCGACATGAAGTTTGTACCACAAGAGCGTGACAAGATGACGATTCTCCAGTTGCCGGAGATTCTGGCAAGGGAGAAGGGCGTCAAAATCATTGTGTGCATTGATGAGTTTCAGCAATTGGCAAATCTCCCCGAGTATAAGAACATGGAGGGTAAGATGCGCTCCGTTTGGCAACAACAGCAGTTGACCTCTTACTGCCTTTATGGTAGCAAACGCAACATGATGCTCAATATCTTCAACAATTCCAATAGTCCGTTCTATCGTTTCGGTCAAGTGATTTTCATGCAGAAGATAGCCAAGGAGCATTGGATTCCTTTTATCCAGTCGTCTTTTGAGAAGACAGGCAAGTCCATCTCCAAAGAACTGGCTGATAGAATCTGTGATACCGTGGCTTGCCATTCGTGGTATCTCCAACAGCTATGCTATTTCATCTGGAGTTTTACCGCGTCAGAGGTGACTGAAGAGGTTTTCTCTTTGGGTTTGAAGCAAGTGTTGAACATCAATACCCCTATGTTTCAGAATGATACGGAGTCGCTGAGCTCCACACAGATAGAGATGCTCAAGGCGATAGCCAATGGTGAGCAGCATTTCTCGTCGCAAGCCGTGAAGCAAATCTATAACCTGGGCAACCCTAACACGATTGTCAAGAACAAGAAGACCCTTCAAAACAAGGATATCATAGAGAAAGAAAAGGAGAACTTCGCCTTTGTTGATCCCATCTATCACCTTTGGTTCAAGGAGGAGTATTGCTGAAAGCTCTCCATATATGATAACGTAAGAAGATCAGATAAGTGAACGGTAATGCTCCGTTTTTTGCCCAAGTTTGACGCTCACTAAAGGTTTTTCTTGTTATCCAGCATTTTACGATTCTCGTTCGTGCTGCTGTGTACTACAAACTTTTTTCAGAATAGGCTCTCCTTGGACGTCATCCGTTCGTTGAAAAGTGGGACTACACAACAAACGTTGTGTAGTCCCATCATAAACTATTTCTTTGTAAAAAGATGCCAAATCTCGCGCACCCAAAGCACGAAGGAAGAACCAATTATGATAATTATCCAGTCTGTCAGTTTTAGTCCCTCTACATTGAAGAACTGCTGCAAGCCAGGTAATTCAACCATTGCAATTTGACCAACAAGGATAATAGCCACAATTGTAAGCAGACCATTGCATCCTTTGAAATGGAGCGCACTTCGTCCTGTTTCAAAAGCACGAGCATTGAAGAGATAGAAGAAGTGGGTCATAACGAAAGTTGTAAAGAGCAATGTCAGCTCGTAAGTAGAGACGTGTCCCTTGGCTCCCAACTGAAGATGAAGAAGGTCGGTAAGCTGATTCACTTCTGCGTGTTGGAAGATATAAAGCATTCCGAGTAGCATCAGAAAGAAGAAACCACCTACTCCGATTATTTCTCGAAGCATCGGGTTGTTGAGAATAAAAGCATTGCGGTCACGAGGTCTGTCTTTCATGACGCTCTCAGATGGGGGTAAGGAGGCGAGAGCCATTGCTGCAAAGGTATCCATGATGAGGTTTATCCACAACATCTGTGTAACGGTCAAGGGAGACTCCGTTCCCATGAACGCACCACAGAGAACGAGGAAACAAGCCGTAACGTTCACAGTTAGCTGGAACAAGAGGAACCGCTGGATGTTTTGATATAATGAGCGTCCCCACATAACAGCCTTACCGATACTGCTGAAAGAGTTGTCGATAATGGTTATATCTGATGCTTCCTTTGCCACACTCGTTCCATCACCCATTGAAAGACCGACGTGGGCAGCACGGAGAGCTGGAGCATCGTTTGTACCGTCACCTGTTACAGCAACCACCTGGTTCTTCTTCTGCAAGGTCTCTACCAAGCGTTTCTTGTCCATAGGGCGAGCGCGAGCGATAATCTTCAAGTCAAGAATGCGTTCCTGTAGCTCCTCCTCCGACAAAGAAGCAAATTTTGGACCAGTAATGATATTACGCTCAGTATCTTTGGCGTCATTCCAAAGGCCAATTTGGCGTGCTATTTCCTTTGCCGTACCAGGAGTGTCACCTGTTACAACCTTCACGCTGATACCGGCATCCACACATTCCTTTACAGCGGAAGGCACGTCCACTCTCACAGGGTCTGCAATGGCTGCAACTCCAATGAAAGAGAGTTTGTCTGCAACAATCTTGTTGTGCTCGATAGCTTTGTCACCATCGTCCAATACTTGGTAGGCAAAGCCAAGCGTACGCATGGCGCGATTCTGATATTCTGTCAGCTGACTTTCAACATTCTCTTTGCTTATAGCCGTTGCCTTGCATAGACCGAACACTATTTCGGGAGCACCTTTTACATAAAGTACCTTCTTGCCCTTCAAGGCTACAGACTCTACTATGGTAGCCATATACTTGCGTTCTGTAGAGAAGGGTACCTCCGCAATAGTCTTTATGCTCTCACGTATCGAACGATAGTCCACGCCTTTCTTGTTGAGCCATAGAAGCAAAGCACCCTCTGTTGGGTTGCCAAGAATCTGCGGTTTGTTTTTGTCAGAGAAATCAATGGATGCTGTAGAGTTGACGGCAAGCCCCTCGTTCAGAACATCCTTCGGGGTATCTCCATACACCTTCATTTCATCTACGCTCATAAGATTCTGCGTCAGCGTTCCCGTCTTGTCGGTACAGATAACCGTTGTTGCTCCCATAGTCTCACAAGCATGCATCTTTCTTACAAGGTTGTTGGTCTTGAGCATGCGGCGCATACTGTAAGCTAAACTCAAAGTGACAGCCATTGGCAATCCTTCTGGCACAGCCACAACAACAAGCGTTACGGCAATCATCAAGGTCTGAAGCACGTATGCTACAAACGGAGCAACTTGCTCCATTGAGCCGAAGCAGTCTGTGCCATTGGCGACGAAATACATTATTAAGCGGCCCACTACAATTCCGACAGCAAAACCATAGCTGACTTTGGTTATCAAGTCGCTCAAGCCATCGAGTTGCTCATTGAGCGGAGTCTTCACACTGTCATCGATTTGAACAGCCTCAAAAACCTTACCTTGTTCAGTCTTGTCGCCGACTGCAAGAACACGGCAGACGCCATGACCTTCCATAACCTTGGTGCCTTTCATAACGTGGTTGGTAGGATAGGTGGCAGCTTTGTCGAAATCTTTCTCGTCAATGCTCTTAGAACACATAGGCTCGCCTGTCAAGGAAGACTCGTCCATGTGCAATGATGTTGCCTCAAGCAACTCGCAGTCAGCAGGGACTTCCTCTCCCGTATTGATAACTACGATGTCGCCAACGACAATATCCTTGCGAGGGACCTGCGTAGTGTTGCCATTGCGTATCACCTCAACGGGTTCGTCATCGTTCACTTGATTGAGAATCGTGAATTCTTTGTCTGCTTGCAGCTCAAAATAAAAGGCTAATCCCGTTGCGAGGAGAATGGCGACGAATATGCCCACAGGCTCAAAGAAAACGGCAGCATCTTGTCCTATTCCAAAAAATTCATAGCAAGATATGCCTATTGACAAGGCGCCAGCAATCATCAAAATGATGATGAGTGGATCGCCAAATTTCTCCAAAAACTGTTTCCATAAAGCTTCTTTCTCTGGTGGCGTCAACACGTTGGCGCCATTCTTTTTGCGGCTTTCTAACACCTGGGCATCGGTCAAGCCTGTGTAGTGATGTTTTTGTTCCATAATAACTATTGTTTCATTTTTCTCAGCTATAATAATCTGTTATAATGTTAAGAGATTTTTTGCTTGCAATTCAATGCTGCATAGCCAGCCCTTCCCTTATGAATTTGTATAGTGTTTTCGCCACTACACCGCCTCTAACTGCTTTTGTCAAATTTTCTAAAACCAAACTTTGACTATCTTTTTTGAGTCCTTCATAAGATTAAAGATCTATATATAGCCAATATAACCAAAGTTATTGCTGCTATACGAGACATCAATGACCAAGCTTTTCTGTCGGTTTTCTTCCTTATATGTCCTTCTACGAACAAAGGAATGGCAAACCATAGTATGAGTGCAAGAAATATGTACAGAATCATTGTAGTGTTTCTTTCAAGTTATTTCATAAACTCTTTTTCATCAATAGGAATCGCATGGAAATTATTCTCCAACCTACTGTCAACGACATTGATATCCAGACGGTAATTTATTGCATCTTGGGAATTTTTTGTTCCGAAGTCAAAAGTGTCCTGACTTCTTTCATAGGATACATTACGTGTAAATTTTCCTTGCTTGCCGTTGTGTGTTTTCTTTTCCATCCAATCATATCCATAAGCAAGCTTAAGGTAATAGACGCCCTGCGGGATCTCTTGAACAGTGGTCGTGGTGTTCTCTGCCACATAGACATAGCGAATACACTTATTAGTCTGTAAATCCATTATTTTAATGGCCGCATTACACCCATGCCCCATATGGATATCAAAATAGTTGTCTTGAATACCATAAATAGGTTTGATGCCATAATCCTCACTTATATCTTCATCTGGTGTTTCATTTGTCCAACCTGCATCAAGTAGTTTTTGTTGGGCTTGCGTAGGTTCTACTACAGAATTCTCTTTACTTTCCCTATAATGGCAAGAGGTAAAAGCAATAAGCCCTAATGCCATTATTGTGATACGAATATTCATTGCCTAATATGTTTTTTATTAAAGGGGCATTACTTTTGTGATGAGTAATGCCCCCTTCTAAGACATTTTCTATTCCTTGAGATCTTGGTTAATGTACAAGGTTCTGACGATACATTTCATTAACCTTACCCTGGATTTCGGAGTATGAAGAGCCCAACTTATCCTTACGCTCCTGACCATTGCCAAAATCGCCGCGAATAACACGTCGAGCATTTGTTTCAACATCGTCATCCACATTGTTTCCTGATCTGTTAGAAGAAGTGTTCGGAGACTTCTCTGTCGATGAAGTCACATGGTTCTCATCTACAACAGAAGATTCATAGTTGGTTTCATTAGCGGCATTTTTTTCTTTTGCCATATCAGACAACGCAGCCTTTGTATTGCCTTTGGGCTCTTTTGAGTGGGATTTGTTGTCTGTGCAATGATTCTCTCCCTTTTGCGCAGTAGCCTCTGTCGTTAGTTCGTTGCTATCATTGTCTTTGTCCTTATTGGCAAGGAAGATAACACCTGCGATGATGATTCCAGCAACGACAAACCAACCAATGATTTTCGTCACGTTTGACTTTTTTTGTGGATTAGGAGGAACTAGTCTAGGTCCACCTTCGCCACCTACCGCTGGCTTGTCAAAGTCCTCCGGTTTAAATAAGGACTTTTTCTTGTCGAAATCTTCTGAATTGAAGAGTTTTTTGCTCTTATTCATAAGCAAGTTGATAGTTATCCGTAAATCTCGGTTGCCAGGTTTCTCTGGTTTCGTAGCCGAGATGACCATCTTCGTAGGTTCTTTCC
>OQVS01000039.1_pt1 | contig 54859 bp, 44 predicted proteins | sample 1691601 | NCBI WGS metagenome assembly OQVS01 (sample SAMN03418268, study PRJEB22391) | human gut metagenome | biome: human-gut; feature: organic feature; material: feces | host: Homo sapiens | place: Tanzania | collected 2013-01 | reverse complement strand
ATGCTTCAAGACTAATCGCCTTCTTACCTGTGATTTGACAAATCTTAGACATTTCTATCCTTAATTTTTGATTCTTAATTAGATACTTATTCCAAACAGGGTGCAAAATTACAATTTTTTTCGGAATAAACAAAATAAATCCCTAAACTTTTTCAAAATTAAGGTTTTTTATTGTTTTTGCATCCACGATGGTGATACTCATAGACATGGGCTTACTTTACCTCTTCGACATCCGTATCTTCAACGATGGGGTTCTTCTCCTTATAATAGTCGAGGAAAAGACGCAAAGCAATATTGGTTGCCTTGGCTATATTAATGTCACGTCCATTATCCTCTTCTATCTTGAGCGTACGCACATCGTCTTTAGAACCATATCCAATCCAAATTGTACCTACAGGTATCTGCGAAGAGCCGCCACCAGGACCAGCGATACCAGTAGCAGCGATAGCATAATCACACTCCAAGGCATCGCAAGCCCCTTTGACCATAGCTTCTGCCACTCCCTGACACACAGCAGTCTGTTCTTCTATCAATTTGGAATCGACATGAAGCAGACGTTCCTTGACGTCATTGCTGTATGAAACGATACCACCTTTGAAATAATTACTGGCACCAGGTACCGCTATAATCACTTGGGCAATACGACCACCTGTACAACTCTCGGCGGTTCCCAGTGTCTTTCCTCCAGCATAGAGATACTGCAGTATTTCCTTGCTGAGTATTTTGCTTTCTAATTCCACTATATATTATATTTATGGGTTGATAATCAATACTTACTCAAATGTCACTTTACTGAAAGCCGGCAGAGATATATCGGCAAAATCATGGTCACGATATTTGAATGTGCCGACACAGGCAATCATAGCAGCATTGTCGGTGGTATAACTGAACCGAGGAATATAGATGGTCCAACCAAAACGACGGGCATGTTCCTCAAAAGCATTGCGAAGACCGGTATTGGCAGAAACGCCGCCGGCCACAGCCACATGGGTTATGCCAGTCTGCCGTACAGCCTTGCGCAGTTTGTTCATCAGTATATCTACGATTGTAGCTTCGAGACTGGCGGCAATATCCTCTTTATGATTTTCCACAAAGTCGGGCTCATCTTCTATCCATTTACGCAGATTATATAAGAACGATGTTTTCAGGCCTGAGAAACTATAGTCCAGCCCAGGGATATGAGGTTCGGAGAACTGATATGCCTTGGGATTGCCTTGGCGTGCGAGACGGTCGATTATAGGCCCTCCAGGATAACCCAGACCCATAACCTTTGAGCATTTGTCTATGGCCTCTCCCGCAGCATCATCGATGGTTTGCCCCAATACCTCCATATCATTATAGGCACGGACAAGTACAATCTGAGAGTTTCCGCCAGACACCAACAGACAAAGGAATGGCAGCGGCGGACAGGAGGTATCATCATCGCTCTCCTTGATAAAATGAGCCATAACATGTCCCTGGAGATGGTTGACATCTATCAGAGGTATATCCAAAGCACGTGACAATCCCTTTGCGAAGTTGACACCTACCAACAATGACCCCATCAATCCTGGGCCACGGGTAAACGCGATGGCTGACAGTTGTTCCTTGGTAATACCAGCACGGTGAAGAGCCTGGTCCACAACCGGGACTATATTCTGTTGATGGGCACGCGAAGCCAACTCAGGAACCACGCCTCCATAAGCTCGATGCACCTCTTGCGAAGCGGTGACATTGCTCAGCAACACTCCGTTGCGCAACACAGCTGCCGAGGTATCATCACACGAAGACTCTATACCTAATATATATATATCGCTCATATCATGCAGATTTAATAAGTAAGTATCTCGACGCCATTCTCTGTCATTACGAATGTATGCTCCCATTGTGCAGAGGGCAGTTCGTCACCAGTAATAACCTCCCACTCATAAGGATCATCCGCATCTATAAACACCTCATAGGTTCCCATATTAATCATGGGCTCGATGGTAAACACCATGCCAGGCACAATCAACATACCCTGACCGCGATGGCCATAATGCACTACCTCGGGCTCCTCATGGAACTTCAGGCCCACACCGTGTCCACACAAGTCGCGCACTACGCTATAGCCATTTTTCTCGGCATGACGCTGCACTGCATGGCCTATATCCCCGACAAAGCAATAAGGCTTGGCAGCCTCCATACCTACCTCGAGACACTCACGGGCAACTCGCACGAGACGTTCCTTTTCAGGCGTAGTCTTACCGATAACAAACATACGTGAAGCATCGGCATAATAGCCATCCACAATAGTTGTCATATCGACATTGACAATATCCCCCTCTTCCAGGACATCTTCCTCCTTAGGGATACCATGACACACAACCTCATTGATTGAAGTACATACGCTCTTGGGATAACCCTCATAGCCCAGACAGGCTGGGATGGCATTGTGGTCCTTGCAATACTGCATACAGATATCGTCAATTTCCTGCGTATTCATACCTGCATGTATCTGGCGGGCCACTTCGTCAAGACAGCCCGTATTGACCACACCGCTACGGCGTATGCCTTCTATCTGTTCGGGAGTCTTAATCAAATCGCGGGTTGGCACGAGCTTTCCTTTCTGCTCCCAATACATTACCTTTTTATCAAGTTCAGTAGGCTCCTGTCCAGACAGACAGTGCCAACGTCTTTTCTTATGAAACATATCCTATGTTATTAAATCACTGCAAAATTACTTCAAAATCAAGAAACTGCCAAAGATAAGGCTATTTTTTATCACTGTGACTGTCGAACAATGACAACTTCTGCCGCCGTGCATCGTCTATCGACAAGAGTCTCTGCTGCTCATCATGATAACTCTTCCGAAGTTCATCATAGCGATGGTCCAGCTCCGCCTTATACGCCTCACGCTCTTCACGATTAAGCAGGCGCGCAGCTGCGAGCGAGTTTTGCGATGCATCCTTCATCCACACCACCGGACCGTCATAGACCGGAGCCACCTTGAGGGCAACATGCATCTCTGAGGTGGTGGCCCCGCCTATCATTATAGGTATGTCCAGGTGCGCCCGCTCCATCTCGTGGGCCACACAGACCATCTCTTCCAGTGACGGCGTGATAAGTCCCGACAGCCCAATGATGTCTGCCTTGATTTCAATAGCCTTGCTCACTATCTGATCGGCAGGCACCATCACACCGAGGTCGATTACTTCGTAATTGTTGCACGCCATCACCACACCCACAATATTCTTGCCGATATCGTGTACATCTCCCTTGACAGTAGCCAAGATTACCCGTCCTGCCGACGTCTGGTTCTCGTCACGTTCCGCCTCGATATGCGGTTGGAGTATAGACACAGCCTGTTTCATTGTACGTGCCGTCTTCACGACCTGTGGCAGAAACATCTTGCCTTCACCGAACAACCTGCCTACCTCCGACATTCCATCCATCAGCGGCCCTTCTATTATCTGCACAGCCCGTGGATATTTCTCAAGGGCTTCTGCCAAATCTTCAGCCAGATAATCGCCTATACCCTTGCGCAGTGCATATTGCAGACGGGCTTCCAGCTGTTCCTTTCGCCAAGCCTCTTGCTGCACATTGGCTGACGGCAAAGCGCCACCGGCCTTGAGCGCATCCTGCTCCTGCTTCAGACGGGCAGCCAGTTCAATGAGGTCTTCCGCAGCTCCCTTACGGCGGCAGAGCACTACATCTTCTATAATACGCAGATGGTCTTCGGGGATATCCTGATAGGTGACACGCGTAGAGGGATTGACAATACCAAAATCCATACCAGCCTGAATGGCATGATAGAGGAAGACGGCATGCATAGCTTCACGGATATAGTTGTTGCCACGGAAGGAGAAACTCAGATTGCTCACTCCGCCACTTACGTGGGCTCCTGGCAGATTTTCCTTTATCCATCGGGTAGCGCGGATGAAGTCCAGAGCATATCGGTCGTGCTCTTCCAGTCCCGTAGCTATCGAGAGTATGTTGGGGTCAAAGATGATATCACACGCATTCATGCCCACCTGCTCCGTCAGAATGTGATAAGCGCGCTGAGCTATCTCGATACGCCGCTCATAAGTAGTAGCCTGGCCCTCTTCGTCGAAGCACATGACAACCACGGCTGCGCCGAAGCGCTTGACATCCTTGGCGTGACTGACAAACACCTCTTCTCCTTCCTTCAGCGAGATGGAGTTGACCACCGATTTTCCCTGACAACACTTAAGACCAGCAAGGATGACATTCCATTTCGACGAGTCTATCATCACCGGAACGCGTGCCACGTCGGGTTCCGATGCCAACAGCCGCAGGAAATGGCTCATCTCGGCTTCAGCATCAAGGAGGGCATCATCCATATTGACGTCTACCACCATAGCACCGTCACTTACCTGGTGGCGGGCTATCGTGAGCGCCTCTTCGTAGTTCTTCTCCTTGACAAGTCTGAGAAACTTGCGAGAGCCAGCCACATTGCAGCGTTCGCCGACATTGACAAACATACCCTGCCGAACCTCCAACGGCTCCAGTCCACTCAGTTGCAGATATTCACTTCTATCGCAGGGGACATAGGGATGCTTGCCACGAGCAAGATCCACGTAGCGGGCGATAAAATGGTCATCAGTACCACAGCAGCCACCGACGATATTGAGTATGCCTTCATCTATCAGAGCGCCTATCTTGGGAGCCATAGTGTCGGCAGTCTCGTCGTATAGCCCCATAGAGTTGGGCAAACCGGCATTGGGGTAAGCAGATATATAATAAGGTGACTTGCGGGCAAGCTCCTCCAGATACGGTTTCATTTGAGATGGACCGAACGAGCAGTTCAGTCCGACTGAAAATACCGGATAGGAACTGATGCTCGCCAAGAAGGCATCAAGCGTCTGTCCGCTCAGCGTGCGACCAGCCAGGTCGCTCACCGTCACACTCAGCATGATGGGCAGTTCTATGCCACGGCGCTCCATCACGCTCACCGCAGCATCCATGGCCGCCTTGGCATTGAGGGTGTCAAATATAGTCTCTATCAGAAACGCGTCTACCCCACCCTCGGCCAAGGCATCGACTTGCTCCACATAGGCGTCAAGCAGTGTGTCATAGTCAAGGTCACGTGCAGCAGGGTCAGCCACATCCGGCGACATAGAGCACGTGCGGTTGGTGGGACCTATCGAGCCCAGTACAAACCGAGGGTGCTCTGCCGTTGCATAGCGGTCGGCCATCTCACGGGCAAGCCTGGCACCGGCCAACGCCATCTCCCCCGACAGATGCTCCAAGTGGTAATCAGCCTGGGATATACGCTGCGAAGAGAAAGTATTGGTTTCTATCATGTCTGCACCAGCCTCAAGATAGCGTCGGTGAATATCCTGCACGATATCGGGACGGGTAAGACACAGCATATCATTGTTGCCTGCATACAGTACATCATCGCGCAAATCCAACCTTCCGCGGAAGTCGCCTTCCGAGAGACCGTAGCCTTGTATCATCGTGCCGATAGCACCATCGAGTATCAGTATGCGTTGCTTGACAAGTTGTCTTATATCCATAAACAATCTGACAGGAATACGCCTCGGCCTACTCCTGTCTCAAATAAAATCAATTAGAAATGTTTTCTTACACGATCCATCTCCCGACGGTCTTCCTTTTCCTTGAGAGTCTGGCGCTTGTCAAACTCTTTCTTACCTCGGGCAAGGGCGATATCCATCTTGGCTCTACCGTGCTCGTCGATGAAAATCAATATAGGGACGATGGTAAAACCCACATCCTTGGCAGCGGCCTCGAGATGACGTATCTCGCGCTTCTTGAGCAGAAGTTTGCGGTCACCCTTAGCCTCGTGATTGGAAAAAGAGCCATAGAAATAAGGGCTGATGTTCATACCCTTGACCCATATTTCCCCACGGTCTATCACACAGTAGCTATCGACAAGCGAAGCCTTGCCGGCACGTATAGACTTTATCTCCGTACCGGTGAGTACCATGCCTGCCGTATAGGTATCAACGAAGAAATACTCAAACGAGGCTTTCTTGTTGCGTATCTGCACAGGGCTCTTCTTGCGTATATCCTGTTCTTGCTTGTTCATTTTTTAATTCTCCTTTCTTACTCGTTACCGCCCTCTGTCAAGCCTCTATCTCGCAGAAACGGTCCAGATGCTCATCCACATAGTGGGCTATGGCAGCAGTGAATCCCTCTTCGCCCTCAACAAACTTGTCATCAAGGTCGTCAAACTCGGGGAAGCGCTCAAACATGGCCATAAACTCGTCGTCGTCACACTCGCGCTCGATCTCTTCATGATACTTGGAATAGAGTTTGTGCGCACGGCGTATAAGACTGCACAGTTCAGGCACCCCCCAACCACGCACAGCCTTGTCAAACGGATTGTGGAAGATAAAGTGTCCCCAACCGTTGTGGATAAGCTGGACAAAGCCACCATCCATCATTTCTTCGCGCATGGCAATATATGCCAGCAGCGTAATCTGGTCGGCATTGAGCATCCCCATTGTCTCGGCTGTAAGTTCTCCACCGATAGCCTCATAGGTGGCATCCACTACTACCTGCACAAACTCATCCATGCCTTCGCCGGCAGCTTTGGCCAGAGCGACGTCTTTGACTTTTACTATCATAATGATGCAAAATTAGACAAAAAAAACGGAAAAAGACTATATAAGGTACAAGAAAATAGTGTTAGCCCTTGAGATTTGACTTGCGGCGGTCATGTTTGCCAACTCAGAATGACAAAACGGCAGCATTTGCCATTGAGGTATCTAAAAAATTATGAGGCAGAACAAAAAACCCTCATCATTATTAGGTAGTTTGTTTAGTTTTTTATAACTTTGCGCTTGAAAAGGGGGATGCCCGTGACCAACGTATCGCCCTTGACAAGCGTGAATAAGTAACAGTACTTTATATTTATTTTTGAACAATATGATTTATTCAAAGGAAGTTGACAACATGTGCGTTGTCGCCAAAGGCCCGAACCACGGACCAGCTCCAATCCCCGAAGAGGGAAAATGGATTCAAGCCAAAGAGATTAAGGATATCTCAGGTTACACTCACGGTGTGGGATGGTGTGCTCCTCAGCAGGGTGCTTGCAAGCTGTCTCTGAACATCAAGGAAGGCGTTATCCAGGAATGTCTCGTTGAGACCATCGGCTGTACCGGTATGACCCACTCAGCTGCCATGGCTTCTGAGATTCTGCCTGGCAAGACCATCCTCGAGGCTCTGAACACTGACCTCGTTTGTGATGCCATCAACACAGCTATGCGTGAGCTCTTCCTCCAGATTGTCTATGGCCGTAGCCAGAGCGCCTTCTCTGAGGGTGGTCTCGTTATCGGTGCCGGTCTCGAGGACCTGGGCAAGGGTCTGCGCTCACAGACTGGTACTCTCTATGGCACCGTTGCCAAGGGTACTCGCTATCTCGAGCTCACCGAGGGTTACATCACCAAGATGTTCCTTGACAAGGACAGCCAGGTATGCGGTTACGAATATGTACACCTCGGCAAGATGATGGAAGCCATCAAGGACGGTATGGACGCCAACGAGGCTGTGAAGAAGTTCACTGGCCGCTACGGTCGTACAACTGCTGAGCAGGGTGTTGTTAAATCAATTGATCCACGTAAAGAATAAGGAGATACACAACTATGATTAGAAAAGTAAGTTATGAAAGCCAGGAGCGCCGCGAGAAGCAGGTGCTGGCTGCTCTGAATGCAAATGGTATCAGTAGCGTAGAAGAGGCTAATCAGATCTGCGAAGAGGCTGGTGTTGATCCTTATCTGATGTGCGAAGAGACTCAGCGTATCTGCTTCGAGAATGCTAAGTGGGCATACGTTTGTGGTGCCGCTATCGCCATCAAGAAGGGTGTTAAGACAGCTGCTGATGCAGCCGAGGCCATCGGTATCGGTCTGCAGAGCTTCTGCATCCCCGGTTCTGTAGCTGATGACCGCAAGGTAGGTCTCGGCCATGGTAACCTCGCCGCCCGTCTGCTCCGCGAGGAGACACAGTGCTTCGCTTTCTTGGCTGGCCACGAGTCTTTCGCTGCTGCCGAGGGTGCTATCAAGATTGCCGAGATGGCCAACAAGGTTCGCAAGAATCCTCTCCGCGTCATCCTCAACGGTCTTGGCAAGGACGCTGCCCAGATTATCAGCCGTATCAACGGTTTCACATACGTACAGACCAAGTTTGACTACTACAGTGGCAAGCTCGAGGTTGTAAAGCGCATTCCTTACAGCGACGGTCCTCGTGCCAAGGTTAACTGCTATGGTGCTGACGACGTACGCGAGGGTGTTGCTATCAACTGGAGCGAGGATGTAGACGTTTCAATCACTGGTAACTCTACCAACCCCACACGCTTCCAGCACCCCGTAGCCGGAACTTACAAGAAGGAGCGCGTGCTCGCTGGCAAGCCTTACTTCTCTGTAGCTTCAGGTGGTGGTACCGGCCGTACACTGCACCCAGACAACATGGCTGCAGGTCCCGCTTCTTACGGTATGACTGATACTCTCGGCCGTATGCACTCTGACGCTCAGTTCGCAGGTTCTTCTTCAGTTCCTGCTCACGTAGAGATGATGGGCTTCTTGGGTATTGGTAACAACCCAATGGTAGGTGCAACAGTGGCTATCGCTGTAGCTATCGACCTCGCTCTCAACAAGAAGTAATTCACGAGCTATACATTTTTCAAACATAAGTTTATCCCTGTGACTTCTATGTCACAGGGATTTTTTTGTACCCTTGTCATCACAAGAATCACCATTGGAACACATATTCGTCTCGACGATGTACGCAAAGTGGGGTTGGTAACAGTCGGACTCAATGATGAAGAATGTACATGTGTAAACACATCATTTGGCGCTACAGACCATGCCGTAGCATTGATGACATAAAGGATGCGAAAACTACTAAAGACGCTGGAGATGGCGTTAAGGATGGAGGCGGAGCGGGAAACGCGGAATTAAAAGTTTGAGTTGTGCGTTGCTGAGTTTGATTTGACAAATTCGCAGTTTGAAATCAACTTTGGGCTAAACTCCTTTAGGTTGTCGGGGAAGAACTGCAAAATGTTGCGGAAGAACAAGCTATTATCGGGGAAGAACATTTGACTATCGGGGAAGAGCAGCAGACTATAAGGGAAGAGCAGCAGACTGTTCTAAAAATGGAGACGACTGGCTTGGAAGGGCAACAGACTGACGGGGACGAGTTGCTGACTGACGGGGACGAGCAGCTGACTGATTTGGAAGTGCAGTAGATTGTCGGGAAAGTCCAACTGACTACCAGGGGAACACGGGCAAGGCAATGGTGTCTGGCGGCTACGCTAAGAACTGCAGCCATCTGATAAAGGTAGGGGGCGAATTACCTCTTCTGCGTATTCGGCAGGAAGCCGGCAATGACTCCTAACAAGGGAAGGAACGCGCTGACCTGGAAGATAAACTCGATGCTCGTCCTGTCGGCAAGCCAACCGAAGAATGCGGAACCGAGACCGCCCAAGCCAAACATCAGTCCGAAGAAGATACCGGCTATCAGTCCCACCTTGTCGGGCATAAGGTCGGTAGCATAGACCACAATCGACGAGAAAGCCGACGCGATGATGAGGCCAGAGAGGAATGTGCAGACGATGGTCCAAGGCAGACTGGCATAAGGCATGGCTATCGCGAAGGGCGCTGCTCCGAGGATGGAGAACCATATCACATACTTGCGGCCATACCTATCGCCAAAGACGCCACCTGCCAGGGTGCCGATGGCAAAGGCCAACAGGAATACAAACAAGCATATCTGCGACGCCTGTACACTGATACCGAACTTATCGATAAGAAAAAAGGTGAAATAGCTCGTGATACACGACGTATAGAAATACTTGGAGAATACAAGCAGAATGAGTATCGCCAGGGCACGATACTTGGCTCCACGGGAGATGTGGTCGTTCAATGCCGGAGTGGGCAGATGATGGTGCTGGGCATAGACCAGGCGCGCCTTATACCAAGCTCCCAAACGCATCATAATCAATGCGGCGAGCAGCGCTGCAAGGGCGAACCAGGATATGGCATGCTGGCCGAAAGGCAAGATAATGACAGCAGCCAGCAAGGGGCCGAGGGCGGAACCACCGTTGCCTCCGACCTGGAATATAGACTGTGCCAGGCTTTTCTTTCCTCCCGACGCCAACTGCGCTACGCGTGATGCCGTGGGGTGAAAGATTGAAGAACCAAAGCCGACCACACTCACAGCCAAAAGAATGAGCAGATAATTCTCGGCAAAAGCCAACAGCAGAAGTCCTATCAAAGTAAAGCACATGCCCACGGACAAAGCATAGGGGCGTGGATGCCTGTCGGCATAGAGTCCGGTAAATGGTTGCAGGATGGAAGACGTCATCTGAAAGACCAGAGTGATAATGCCTATCTGGGCAAACGAGAAGTCAAACTTGTCCTTGATGATGGGATAGATAGACGGGATAATCGACTGAATCATATCGTTGAGGAAATGGGATATGCCACAAATCACCAACATGGAATAGACCGTACTCTCGGTCATGGTGGGCTGTCCTTTGATTATGCTACCTATAGATTTCATCATCATTAGTCTTAATACCTATTATATATAGTAACCGCCTGCCGATATGGCAGGCGAATATGGCACGCGGGCTCACCGCAACAGTAGCAGAGGGGCTGAGCACGCCGAAGAAAGCATCATCAGAAGGAATAGGCGAAGCCCAAAGAGGCGTACTCCTTCAACTGATAATAGCCATGACGGTCACTGCGCTTGGTTCCGTCGTCAAAACGGGGATAAACGAATATGTTGCTGGATATATACTTGTTGAATTGGAATGTAAACGTATTCTCCCACTCAAGCTCGGCACGCTCGTAGGTGGTATAACCATAGAGACGGGTCTTCCAACGTATGTTGTCGGCAAACTTCCACAACAAATCGACCGTAAACTGCGAACCGAAGTTGTGCAACTGGTGCTCGCCTTCGTCCAAACCATAACGAGAGGCGAGCTCAAGACGGTTGACGTAACGGAAATTGTAAGCCAGAGGAGCCAAGTGGATGGAACCGGTAAGCCTATCCTTCAAGCACTTGACGTTGTAGTCCATACCGACAGAGAGGTTGACATTCAACGGGCCCAGGAAGTCGGTGGTAACGACATTGGAGTTACTGTTCCACTGTCTGACGAACTGGGTAGCGGCTATCATCTGGATGGTATAATACCAGCTTCTGGATGCCTGCAATCCCAACTTGCTCGTCAGACGCAGCAAGTTCTCGCTTACTCGCATGGTGTGCAACGTATCCTGCCTGGAGGTCTGGAATCCCAACTTCATCTCAAGTTTGTTGTCCCATCTCACCTTCTGCTTGTTGTTGTAATTGGCATTGAGGGTTATCGAACCTACCATCGAGTAGTTGCTTTCACCACCTTTGTACCAGTTGGAAGAAATGTAATTCTGCAGGAACTGGAGGTAATAGTCGCCCGAGTATGTCCAGAAGTTGGGTTTCAGCACCACAATATCCAAGGGAGCCACAACCGTCTCCTGGGGCTTGGGGGCAACCTTCTCAACGATTTCAGGAGCATGGTCGACATGTATTGCCTCGGCCTTACGTATGTCTCCAGCGCGCTCCAATTGGCTCTGCGTAGAGCGCACGAGGTCGGGACGCCCGAGATAGAGCGCCAGCAGACTCTCGTCGATAAGGTTGGCATCGCGGTCGATGTCAAAGAAGTTGTGGGACACGCCTTTATAGAACGTGGTCGGCATAAAGAGCAACTTGTACTCGATCCCCAGTTTGGGCAGTGCCGGCACAGTCATGGTGGGCACAAACTCTTCGAGATGGGCAGAGTCCTGGTGGGCGCGGAAATGCAACAGCGAATCCATATAGAGAGTCACCATATCCGGCTGGGCTTGTGCGGCATGTCGGCGCGATGACGACAGCGATTGCGAATGCCGTGACTGGGCCGACACGGACGTAACATCACACAGCAAACCTAAAAGGATAATGGCAATAAACTTAATTCTCATAATTGTATAGTGGCTATTTGTGCTTGCAAAGTTACTGCATGCTGTGAAAAATACAAAATAAATCTCAATGATTTTTTGTTTTAGGACTCCCGCGAAGGCAAAAGTCGTGAACAAAAGGGAAAAAGCGTGGAACAAAATAATACCTTTTCTTTGCAGAGTTCACCAAATTATTGTAATTTTGCAACTTGAACAAATATTAAATTATCACAATCGTGGCAGACACAAAGTATATTTTTGTAACAGGCGGTGTGGTTTCTTCATTAGGCAAAGGAATCATCTCATCGTCTATCGGCAAATTGTTGCAGGCCAGAGGCTACAACATCACCATCCAGAAGTTTGACCCCTACATCAACATTGACCCGGGTACACTGAATCCTTATGAGCACGGAGAGTGCTATGTGACGGCCGACGGTATGGAGACCGACCTCGACTTGGGACACTATGAGCGCTTCACTGGCATCCAGACCACGAAAGCCAACTCAATGACCACAGGACGTATATATAAAAGTGTAATAGACAAAGAGCGTCGTGGCGACTATCTGGGCAAGACTATCCAGGTGGTGCCTCACATCACCGACGAAATCAAGCGAAACATCAAGATGCTTGGCCAGCGCTACCACTATGACTTTGTCATCACTGAGATAGGTGGTACAATCGGCGACATCGAAAGCGCACCCTTCATGGAGGCTATCCGCCAGATGAAATGGGAATTGGGCAAGAAGGCTGTCAATGTGCATCTCACCTACGTGCCCTACCTCAAGGCTGCGGGCGAACTGAAGACCAAGCCCACACAGCATAGCGTGAAGGAACTGCAAAGCGTGGGAATCCAGCCTGATGTGCTCGTCCTCCGCACCGAAAAGTATCTCGACGAGGGTTTAAGAAAGAAGGTTGCCGCTTTCTGTAACGTCGACTTCGACTGTGTCATCCAGAGCGAAGACCTCTCAAGCATCTACGAGGCTCCTGTATATATGCAGGACCAAGGTCTGGACACCGCCATCCTGCGCAAGGTGGAAGAGCCCATTGGCGAGAAGCCATCACTGGGTCCCTGGCGCCAGTTCCTCGAGCGTCGCGCCAAAGCTACCGAGACTGTCAACATCGGTCTGGTGGGCAAGTATGACCTGCAGGACGCCTACAAGAGTATTCGCGAGAGCCTCTCACAGGCTGGCACCTATAACGACTACAAGGTAAACATCAACTACATCAACTCCGAAAAGATTACGGAAGACAACGTGGGCGACCTGCTGAAAGGCCAGGACGGTATCATGATTTGTCCCGGCTTCGGCCAGCGTGGCATTGAGGGCAAGCTGATTGCCGCTCACTATACCCGCACCCATGACATCCCCACCTTTGGTATCTGTCTGGGTATGCAGATGATGGTTATCGAGTTTGCCCGCAACGTGCTGGGCTATGCCGACGCCAACAGCCGCGAAATGGACGAGAAGACGACCCACAACGTGATAGACATCATGGAAGAGCAGAAGAACATCACCAATATGGGAGGTACTATGCGTCTGGGTCAGTATGAGTGTATACTTAAACAAGGTTCGCGTACATTTGATATATACAAGAAGGAGAATATCCGCGAGCGCCACCGTCACCGCTACGAGTTCAACAACCAGTATCTTACCGAATATGAACGCGCTGGCATGATGTGTGTAGGACGCAACCCCGAAAGCGACCTTGTAGAGGTGGTAGAGATACCTGGACTGAAGTGGTACATTGGTACCCAGTATCACCCAGAGTATCAAAGCACAGTGCTGAAGCCACATCCACTCTTCGTAGATTTCGTTAAACACGCAATAAAGAACAAGAAATAAGACATGGACAAAAATACAATTACCGGCATTGTGCTCATAGCGCTGCTGTTTATCGGCTTTACCTGGTGGAGCCAGCCCTCTGAAGAAGAGATTAAGGCTCAGCAGGAACAGCTCGCCCAACAGGAAGCCGCCAAGGACAAGGCTGCCAAAGCCGAGAAAGATGCCGTAAAAGCTCAACGCGAACGCGCGTTGCAGCAGACCCTCGAAGACAGTACTGCACTGTTTCATAACGCCCTCAAAGGTACTGCGCAGAACGTGGTACTTAAGAACAAGCATGTAGAACTGACCTTCAACACCAAGGGCGCAACGGTAGAAAAAGCCGTGATTAAGGGTTACAAGGACAACATCAAGGAGAAGAACGACGTGGTGCTGTTTGACAAGAACGAACAGTCACTCAATTATACCTTGGTAGCCAAGGAGACCAACATCTCTACCCAGGACCTGTATTTCAACGTATCGGCACTCACCGACTCTACCGTCGTGTTCACCGCCGAAGCTGCCGCCGGCAAGAACATCGTGCTGAGCTATCTGCTCGGCAAGGACTATATGCTCCACATGCGTCTGAGCGTAGAAGGCATGGCCGGACTCTTCGCTCCCAATACCTCCACAATGGATATCAACTGGCAGGAGAAATGCCGTCAGCAGGAGAAGGGCTTCAACTTTGAAAACAGATACGCTACCCTGACCTACCACGAAAGCGAAGGTGGCACCGATTATCTGAGCGAGACATCTGAAAAAATCGACAAGCCCATTGAAGAACGTATAGACTGGGTTGCCTTCAAGAACCAGTTCTTCTCGGCTGTGATGATTGCCAAAAACGATTTCCAGCCCAACGCTCTTATGACCTCCATCCCTTATGACAAAAAGTCTGGCGATGGCTATCTGAAGAGCTATCAGGCCAAGATGAAGTCGTTCTTTGACCCAACAGGCAAGCAGCCATCAGAGTTTGAGTTCTATTATGGCCCGAATGACTTCCGCCTCTTGCAGAATATAGAGGAGCAAAGCACCTTCGGCAAGGACCTCGAGCTCCAGCGTCTGGTTTACCTTGGCTGGCCTCTCTTCCGCATCATCAACCGCTGGTTCACCATTTATGTTTTCGACTGGCTGTCCAAGCTCTTCCCCATGGGAGTGGTACTCATTCTCATCACACTGTTACTGAAGGTAATCACCTTCCCAATGGTAAAAAAGAGCTACATGAGCAGCGCCAAAATGCGTGTACTCAAACCGAAACTCGAAGCTGCCACCGCCAAATTTGACAAGCCCGAAGACCAGATGCAGAAGCAGCAAGCTATGATGGCAGAGTATGCCAAATATGGCGTAAGTCCATTGTCGGGCTGTCTGCCTATGCTCATACAGATGCCAATCTGGATTGCCATGTTCAACTTCGTGCCCAACGCCATTCAGCTGCGTGGTCAGAGTTTCCTGTGGATGAGTGACCTTTCAACCTATGACCCCATCTTCGAATGGGGCACCAATCTGCCCATTATAGGTGACCACCTCTCGCTCACCTGTATACTCTTCTGCGTAGCCAACTTGCTCTACTCGTGGATGACTATGCGTCAGCAGCGCGACCAGATGGTAGGCCAGCAAGCCGAACAGATGAAGGTGATGCAGTGGATGATGTTCCTCATGCCTGTCATGTTCTTCTTCATCTTCAACGACTACTCGTCGGGTCTTAACTTCTACTATTTTGTCAGCCTCTTCTTCTCGGCTGCCATCATGTGGACCCTCCGCAAGACCACCAATGATGAGAAACTGCTTGCTATCCTTGAAGCACGCTACAAGGAGAACCAGAACAACCCTCAGAAGATGAAAGGTTTGGCTGCACGCCTGCAGGCTATGCAGGAACAGCAGGCCGAGCTTCAGAAACAGAGAGAAGAGCTGGCTCGTAAAAGAAAAAAGTATTAACTATGATGATAGCCAAAACTATAGCATTAGTTGCCGCCCTATGCATGGGCGGCAATTTTGCAAACGCACAGACCATGATTGGTAAAAGTGACATCAAACTCAGTTCAGACCTTATGACTCCCGAAGCCTTATGGGCTATGGGACGCATAGGTGGAGCTCAGGTTTCGCCCGATGGCAAGCAAGTGGTATACCAGGTAGGTTACTACAGCGTAGAAAAGAACAAAGGGCAGCAGACCTTGCATGTAATGAACGTGGACGGCACTGCCAAGCGTATGCTCACCACTGACGCCAAGAGCGAGAGCGACGCCGCCTGGATAGAAGGCGGAAGCAAGATTGCCTACCTTTCTGGTGGCCAGCTGTGGAAAATGAACCCTGATGGCACAGACCGCAAGCAGCTCACTCACTCGGCTTTGGATATCGAGGGGTTCAGTTTCTCGCCCGACGGAAGCAAGGTAATTCTTATCAAGTCAATTCCCTATAATGACATCATCAAGAAGAATCCTTCTGACTTGCCCAAGGCTACCGGCCGTGTCATCACAGACCTGAACTACCGTCATTGGGACCATTACGTTGAGACCATCGCCCATCCCTTCATGGCTGCTGTCAACGACAATGCCATCACCGACGGTATCGACATTATGGAGGGTAAACCCTACGAGTGTCCCTCTGCTCCTTTCGGTGGCATTGAGCAACTTGCATGGAGTCCCGACTCCAAGCAGATTGCTTACTCTTCCCGTAAGCGTACCGGCTTGCATTACGCCATTTCTACCGACGCCGATATCTACTTGTATGATATCGACAGCCACGCCACCCGCAATCTCTGTAAGCCTGCCGACTACAAAGAACCAGCCATTAATCCAACCAAATCGATGAAGGACCAGCCCGTCAATCATCAGGATGGTGATATGAACGTAGGCTATGACACTGCACCTTGTTTCTCACCCGACGGCAAGTATGTAGCTTGGCTCAGCATGACACACAACGGCTATGAGAGCGACCGCAACCGTCTCCTGGTGTATGATTTGGCTACTGGCAAGAAAGAATATGTCAGCGAGAAGCTCGATACCAATGTCGATGCATTCTGCTGGAATTCTGACAACAAGAGTATCTACGTCATTTCCGTATGGCATGGATGTGCCAACATCTACCAGACTAATCTTCGCGGAGAAGTCCATCAGGTTACCGAAGGCCAATACGACTACGGCAGCCTCCAGATGATAGGTAACACCAAGAAGTTACTTGTTACCCGTCATTCGATGAGCCACCCCGATGACATTTTTGTCATCAACCCCAAGAAGAAGACTGAAATCACACAGATTACAGATGAAAACAAGCATATTTTTGACCAACTTGCAGTCGGAAAGGTTGAACCTCGATGGGTGAAAACCACTGACAACAAAGATATGCTGGTATGGATAATCCTTCCTCCCCACTTCGACCCCAACAAGAAATATCCTACCCTCCTCTTCTGTGAAGGCGGTCCCCAAAGTCCCGTATCACAGTTCTGGAGTTACCGATGGAATATGCAGATTATGGCAGCCAACGGCTATGTCGTCGTAGCCCCCAACCGCCGCGGTCTGCCTGGCTTCGGCAGCAAGTGGAACGAAGATATCAGCGGCGACTGGACCGGCCAGTGCATGAAAGATTACCTCAGCGCCATCGACGATGCCGCCAACAATCTCCCCTATGTTGACAAAGACCGTCTGGGTGCCGTGGGCGCAAGTTTCGGTGGCTTCTCAGTCTATTACCTTGCCGGCCATCATGACAAACGTTTCAAGTGCTTCATCGCTCATGATGGAGCCTTCAACCTTGAGTCCATGTACACCGACACCGAGGAAGCCTGGTTTTCCAACTGGGAGTACGATGACGCCTACTGGAACAAGGACCAGACCGAGCGTGCACGCCGCACTTATGCCAACAGTCCCCACAAGGCTGTCGATAATTGGGACACCCCCATCCTCTGCATCCATGGCGAGAAAGACTATCGCATCAATGCCAATCAAGGCTTCGGCGCCTTCAATGCAGCCCGCCTCAAAGGTATCCCTGCCGAACTGCTCCTTTTCCCTGATGAAAACCACTGGGTTCTTAAACCACAGAACGGTGTACTGTGGCAGCGCACCTTTTTCTCATGGCTTGACCGCTGGTTAAAGAAATAAACAACAAAAAGATATAAGCAATGACAACAACACAAAAAACACTGCGCGACTCGGCCGCCATCCGCTGGATGGCCCTGTTGCTCTTGGCTTTGGCCATGTTCTGTGCCTACATCTTTATGGACATCCTTTCGCCCATCAAAGACTTGATGCAGACACAGCGAGGCTGGGACTCTGACGCCTTCGGTACCATGCAGGGCTCGGAGACTTTCCTCAACGTATTTGTCTTCTTCCTGATTTTTGCAGGCATCATCCTCGACAAGATGGGCGTTCGCTTTACAGCCCTCCTCTCAGGAGCCGTGATGCTTTTAGGAGCCATCATCAAGTGGTATGCCATCAGCGACAGCTTTATCGGCAGCGGCCTTGAGACCTGGTTTACCAATAACCTCAACCACATTCCCGTCTTCGAGCAGTTGAACGTATCACCGTTCTATGAGGGTATGCCCGCATCTGCCAAGTTGGCAGCCTGTGGATTTATGCTCTTCGGCTGCGGAGCCGAGATGGGCGGCATCACCGTATCGCGTGGTATCGTCAAGTGGTTCAAGGGCCGCGAGATGGCATTGGCCATGGGATCTGAGATGGCATTGGCTCGCCTGGGCGTAGCCACCTGCATGATATTCTCGCCCTTCTTCGCCAAGCTCGGCGGAGTCGTTAGCGTATCACGCTCTGTGGCTTTCGGCGTTGTGCTGCTTTGCATCGCCATGATTATGCTCGTTGTCTATTTCTTTATGGACAAGAAACTCGACGCGCAGACCGGCGAAGCCGAAGAGAAAGACGACCCTTTCAAAATCAGCGACTTGGGACAGATACTCACCAGCAGTGGTTTCTGGCTCGTATCATTGCTGTGCGTACTCTACTATTCAGCTATCTTCCCCTTCCAGAAGTACGCTGTAAACATGCTGCAGTGCAACCTATCATTTACTGAGGTTCCCGCCGACTCCTTCTGGGCATCCTCGTCTGTTACCATCATCCAGTATGTCATCATGCTTGTGGTGGCTGTTACAGCGTTCATGTTCAACTTCCTCAAGAACAAGAGTTTCAAGTACGGTGTGCTCTGCCTGTCCATCGTATCCCTTGTCACCTACTGCTACATGGGCTACATGCGCCAGTCTGCCGAGTCTATCTTTGCCGTGTTCCCCCTGCTTGCCGTGGGCATTACCCCCATCCTGGGCAACTATGTAGACCATAAGGGCAAGGCTGCCTCTATGCTCGTTCTGGGTTCACTGCTGCTTATCGCCTGCCACCTTACCTTCGCCTTCATTCTTCCCGAATTCAAGGGCAACCAGGTAGGCGGAGTCATTGTGGCCTACGTGACCATCCTCGTTCTCGGCGCATCGTTCTCTCTTGTCCCCGCCTCTCTGTGGCCAAGCGTGCCCAAGCTGGTAGACGCCAAGATCATCGGCTCTGCCTACGCCCTTATCTTCTGGATACAGAATATCGGTCTGTGGCTGTTCCCCCTGCTCATCGGCAAGGTCCTCACCATGACCAACAAGGGAGTTACCAATGCTACCGAGCTCAACTACACCGCCCCATTGGTGATGCTGGCCGGCTTGGGTGTTGCCGCGCTCGTCATCGGCCTTGTCCTCAAGGTTGTTGACAAGAAGAAGGGCCTGCACCTTGAAGAGCCCAACATCAAGTAAACATCTATATCATCCATGTGCGTCACCGGCCCTGCGCCGATGCCGCACATGGATATATATACCAGAAATACACCTACCCAATTGAACCTGACATTCGTAAACATCATAATAACTAATAATAACAACTAAAAACTTAAAGATTATGTCTGAAGAAAATGTTCTTTCAAACAAGATTGAGATGAAAAAGGTATGGCAGCTGCTCGGCATCGTTGCCGTTACCGCCCTCATCTGGAACCTCCCAATCACCTGTTTTGGCATTGAGGGCCTTACCGTTATCCAGCAGCGCGTTATAGCCATCTTTGTCTTCGCTACCCTTTCATGGCTGTTCGAGGCCATTCCCTCTTGGGCAACCTCACTGGCCATCATATCGGTAATGTGTCTTACTCTGTCTGACAACTCCATCGCCTGCTTCAAGGGCGAGGGCGAAGCCTTTGGCGAGCTTCTCAAGTCCAAGGACATCATGGCCACCTTCGCCAACCCCGTCATCATGCTCTTCCTCGGCGGTTTCATCCTTGCCATCGCAGCCACCAAGTCGGGTCTCGACGTTCTGCTTGCCAAGAACCTTATCCGTCCCTTCGGCAACAAGAGCGAGAACGTGCTGTTGGGCTTCCTGCTCATCACGGGCGTCTTCTCTATGTTTGTGTCCAACACAGCTACCGCCGCCATGATGCTCACCTTCCTTACCCCAGTCTTCGCCGCCCTTCCCGCCAACGGAAAGGGACGCATCGCACTGACGATGAGCATCCCCATCGCCGCCAATATCGGTGGTATGGCCACTCCTATCGGTACACCTCCCAATGCCATCGCCCTGCAGGCCCTCAATGAGCAGCTGCATCTTAACATCAGCTTCGGACAGTGGATGTCATTCATGTTCCCGCTGGTCATCATTATCCTGTTCATCAGCTGGCGCCTTATCCTCAAGTTCTTCCCCTTCACCCAGAAGACCATCGAGCTCAAGATTGAGGGACATGTTTCTCACGGCTGGCGTATGTGGGTGGTATGCATCACCTTCATAGTCACCATCCTCATGTGGCTGCTCGACCGTGTCACTGGTGTCGACGCCAACACAGTAGCCATCATTCCTATGGGTGTATTCGCACTTACAGGAGTCATCAATGGCAAAGACTTGCAGAAGATTGACTGGAGCGTTATCTGGATGGTTGCCGGTGGATTTGCCCTCGGACTGGGCATGAACGGAACCGGACTTGCCGACCGCGCTATCGAGAGTATACCTTTCGGCGAGTTCTCTCCCATCGCCATATTGCTCATCTCGGGTCTTATCTGCTACTTCCTCAGCAACTTTATCAGCAACACCGCCACCGCAGCCCTGCTGGTACCAATCCTTGCTGTAGTTTGTACAGGTATGGGCGACAAGCTGGGCGCCATTGGCGGCACCTCTACCGTCATCATCGGTATTGCCCTTGCCGCATCGAGTGCCATGTGTCTGCCCATCTCTACGCCTCCTAACGCTATCGCCTTCTCTACCGGACTGGTTAAGCAGAACGATATGCTCAAGACGGGTATCACCATGGGTATCATCAGCATGGCTCTCGGCTACACCGTGCTCTACTTCATCGGCAAGGCCGGACTCATCGGATAAACATTATCTACAATAACTATCAACGGGAAGGGGCGACTCTTCCCGTTTTTTGTTGCCGCGACCCAGCACGATTGCAACTTACATCCGCTCGCACGAAGAGAGTCCATCCCCGTTTCTGCGCTGACCATCGACAACGTCATTGCGGGGTTGGAAATGGAGAAATCGTGGTGCGAATTGTTTGTTTCGCATCGCGAAAAGTGTAATTCGCAGTTTGAAACATGTAAATCATAGTTTGAAAACTACTTGAAAGCCATTGCGCTGAACTCTGCCCCGATTGCGCTTAACTTTGCCGCGACGGCACTGTTGATGCCACTTACCAGAGGCCGACCGCTGATGATTGACACTATAGGCGGGCATACAGCCCCTCCACCAGCACCCTCCCCCACAGCCACAACCTTATCTCCTCCGATGTCGGGAGAAAAAGCGGTGATAGTTAGGTTTTAACAAAAAAAAAGCGTAATTTTGCACCTTACTAACAGAGGTCGCGCCTACGGGGCTGCGCGTCATGCCCACTGCGCGAACTATAGTTAAACCGAATATATAAACATACCGCCACGCCCTGTCTGCCGTCTGCGCCCCAGCAAGACAGAGCCGTGCAAGCATATTGAAGACCAGAAATATGATTTCTATAGAAAACCTCAGTGTAGAGTTCAGCGCCCGCCCGCTCTTCCATGACGTGAGTTTCGTCATCAACGACCGCGACCGCATAGCGCTCGTGGGCAAGAACGGCGCCGGCAAATCGACCATGCTCAAGATACTCTGCGGACAGCAGAAGCCCACCTCGGGCACCGTAGCCATCCCCAACGACACCACCATAGGCTATCTGCCCCAGGTGATGAAACTCGCCGACGACACCACCGTCATCGAAGAGGCCCGCAAAGCCTTCATCCACACCACCCGCATGAAAGAGCGCATCGAGCGGCTGCAGCAGGAGATGGCCGATCGCACCGACTACGAGAGCGAGAGCTATGCCCAGTTGGTCGAGAAGTTCACCCTCGAGCACGACCGCTACATGATGCTCGGCGGCGACAACTACGAAGCCACCCTCGAGCGCACCCTCACCGGTCTGGGCTTCCAGCGCAGCGACTTCGACCGCCCCACGCGCGAGTTCTCCGGTGGCTGGCGCATGCGCATCGAGCTCGCCAAGATTCTCTTGCAACAGCCCGACGTGCTCTTGCTCGACGAGCCCACCAACCATCTCGACATCGAGAGCATACAGTGGCTTGAGCAGTTTCTCGCCCAGTCTGCCAAAGCCGTGGTGCTGGTGAGCCACGACCGCGCCTTCATCAACAATGTCACCAACCGCACCATCGAGATAACCTGCGGCCACATCGAAGACTACAAGGTCAAGTACGACCAGTATGTGGTGTTGCGCGCCGAGCGCCGTGAGCAGCAGCTGCGCGCCTACGAGAACCAGCAGAAAGAGATAGCCGACATCAAGGACTTTGTAGAGCGTTTCCGCTACAAGGCGACCAAAGCCGTGCAAGTGCAGAGCCGCCTCAAGCAGTTGGAGAAGATAGTTCCCATCGAGATTGACGAGGTCGACAATTCTGCCATGCACCTCAAGTTTCCCCCATGTCTGCGCAGCGGCGACTATCCCGTCATCTGCGACGAGGTAGCCAAGACCTACGGCGACCACAACGTCTTCTCGGGCGTGACGCTCACCATCAAGCGCGGCGAGAAGGTGGCCTTTGTGGGCAAGAACGGCGAGGGCAAGTCTACGCTCGTCAAGTGTATCATGGGCGAAATTCCCTTCGACGGCACCCTCAAGATAGGCCACAACGTGCAGATAGGCTATTTTGCCCAGAACCAGGCCCAGCTGCTCGACGAAGACATCACCATCTACGACACCATAGACCGCGTAGCCACCGGCGACATGCGCCTGAAGATCAACGACCTCTTGGGGGCATTCATGTTTGGCGGCGAGACCTCTGAGAAGAAGGTCAAAGTGCTCAGCGGCGGCGAGCGCAGCCGTCTGGCCATGATACGTCTGCTCATGGAGCCCGTCAATCTGCTCATCCTCGACGAGCCCACCAACCACCTGGACATGCAGTCCAAGGACGTGCTCAAAGAGGCCATCCGCGCCTTCGACGGCACAGCCATCATCGTGAGCCACGACCGCGAATTCCTCGACGGTCTGGTCACCAAGGTCTATGAGTTCGGCCAAGGCCATGTGCGCGAGCACCTCGGTGGCATCTACGACTATCTGCGTGCCCACAATGCCGACAGCATCCACGAGGCACTGGCTGCACAGCCTGTAGTGACCCAGTCCAAGCCTGTAGAGCAGTCCCAGAGCCAGCAGAAGATTTCCTATGCCGAGCACAAGGAACAGCAGAAGCGAATACGCAAGGCGCAGAAGTCGGTAGAAGAGTGCGAACGCAAGATTGCCACGATGGAGACGAGGCTCAAGGAACTCGACGCCCTGCTCATGCAGCCCGAGAACGCAGCCGACATGGAACTCGTGACCGAGTATACCACCACCCACCAGGCCCTCGAGCAGGCCAACGAGCAGTGGATGGAACTCTCCGAACAGCTCGAGAGTCTCAAAAACGAATAATCAACAACCAAACAACAATACAATGAAACTGAAACCAATTATTCCGATAGTCCTCATGATATCGGCGCCCATCATGGGCATGGGACAGAACAAGTCGGGACTGGTAATGTCAAACCTTGACAAAACCGTTAAGCCTGCCGATGACTTTTATCAGTTTGCCACTGGCGGATGGCAGAAGAACAATCCTCTGCCTGCCGCCTACAGCCGCTACGGCAGTTTCGACCAGCTGCAGGAGAACAACAGCAAGCGTATCAACACCATCCTCTCCGACCTGGAAAAGAAGAAATATGCCACCGGCACCATCGAGCAGAAGCTGTCAGACTTCTACAAGCTGGCTCTCAACGTAGAGCGACGCAATACCGAGGGCACAGCCCCCGTTGCCGCTCTGCTCAACGAGATAGAGAGCGCCTCTACCGTGGCCCAGCTGCGCGAGCTCCAGCTCAAGTATGCCGCCCAGGGCTATGGCGTACAGTATTCCTCATACTTCGGCGCCGACTCCAAGAATGTGAGCATGAACATCATGCACATCTCTCAGAGCGGACTTACCCTGGAGCAGAAAGACTACTATCTCAACAACGACGCTGCCACCGTGGCCATACGCGAGGCTTTCCGCAAACACATCGCCCGCATGTTCGGACTCTACGGTTTTGACGACGCCCAGGCCCAGAAGAAGAGCGACGCCGTGTTCCGTCAAGAGACCATCCTCGCCCTTATCTCCAAGAGCGAAACCGAGCTGCGCGACCCCGAGGCCAACTACAACAAGATGACCATGAAGGCGTTTGCCGAGCACTATCCCAACATCCCGCTCGAGCAGATGTGTGTGGCAGAGGGCGTAAACAAGGACTACATCCAGACACTCATCGTGGGCCAGCCCGAGTTTATGAAGGGCCTGGACAAGATTGTGGCTCTGCAGACCGCCGACGAAATCAAGGCGCTCATGGAGTGGGACATCATCATGAGCTCGGCATCCTACCTCAGCGACGAGATAAGAGAAGCCAACTTCGACTTCTTCGGCAAGACCATGAGCGGCCGCAAGGAAGACTACCCATTATGGAAACGCGCCACCGCACAGGTCGAGGCACAGATGGGCGAGGCTCTGGGCAAAATCTACACCCAGCGCTACTTCCCCGAGTCGTCCAAGAAGATGATGGAGAAGCTGGTGGCCAACCTGCAGATAGCTTTGGGTCAGCGCATCGATGCCCAGAAGTGGATGGGAAGCGAAACCAAAGCCAACGCACACCGCAAACTGGACAAGTTCTACGTAAAGATAGGCTATCCCAACAAGTGGACAGACTTCAGCGCGTTGACCATAGACCCATCAAAGAGCTACTATGACAACGTGATGGCATGTCGCGCCTTTGCCCACGACAAGCATATCGCCGAGAAGGCCGGCAAACCCGTTGACCGCGATGAGTGGTTTATGAACCCACAGACCGTCAACGCCTATTACAACCCAACCACCAATGAGATATGCTTCCCTGCGGGCATCCTGCAGTACCCCTTCTTCGACCCCAAGGCCGACGAAGCATTCAACTATGGTGCCATCGGCGTAGTGATAGGTCATGAGATGACCCACGGATTTGACGACAAGGGCCGTCTCTACGATGCCGACGGTATGCTCAAGGACTGGTGGACCGCCAAGGATGCCGAGGGCTTCAAGGAGCGTGCCGATATGTATGCCGACTTCTTCAACCACATCAAGGTGCTGCCCGACCTCAACGCCAATGGTGAGTTCACCCTGGGCGAAAACCTTGCCGACCATGGTGGTCTGCAACTGGCTTTCACTGCCTACAAGAACGCCACTGCCGAGAAGCCACTCAAGCAGAAGGACGGCTTCACCGCCGACCAGCGCTTCTTCATCGCCTACGCTGGAGTTTGGGGCCAGAACATCACCGAGAAGGAAATACGCAACCGCGTAAAGCGCGACCCGCACTCACTGGGCGAATGGCGCGTCAACGGCGCTCTGCCCCATGTAGATGCGTGGTACGAGGCTTTCGGAGTGAAGGAGGGCGACAAGCTCTTTATCCCCAAGGCCAACCGTCTGGACCTCTGGTAACACATCGTAAGACAAGATAAAAGTGGGGGCTGTCAGAAAATACTTTGACAGCCCTACTTGTTTTTCATCGGTTTTTGCTATTTTTGCAACTGCAAAACGCCCCACATTATTGACAAGTAGTAATTCCACAACAGTTATGCCCATATATTTACCCGAAGGTATTCCCGCCATCCAGACCCTGCGCCACGAACACGTGAACGGCATCGAAGGATATGGACGCGACTGCGCCCGCCGAGAGGACCGTCTACACATCGTGGTCCTCAACCTCATGCCCAAGAAGGAGGAAACAGAGTGCGACCTGGCGCGTGTGCTGGCCTACTCTTCACACAAGATAGAGTTGAGTTTCATGAAACTGCGCTCGCATACCTCAAAGAATACAACGGCAGAACATCTGGAACGCTTCTATCGGTATGCCGACGAACTGGCAGATGAGCTCTTCGACGGCATGATAGTCACCGGCGCACCAGTAGAGACCATCGCCTATGAAGAGGTAGACTATTGGCGCGAACTCACGGTCATCATGGACTGGGCCCACAGCCACGTGCGCAGCACGCTCTATCTATGCTGGGGAGCCATGGCTGCACTTTACCATTTCTACGGCATCCCCAAGTATCTCTTGCCAGCCAAGAGGTTCGGCGTGTTTAGGGTAACGCCAGCCGACCTGCACCATCCTATATTCAGCGGTTTCGATGACACTTTCAGCATGCCCAACAGCCGCCATACCGAGATAAGGCGCCAGGACATCGAGCATACAGAGGGCGTGGACATCCTCGCCGAGTCGGCCGAAGCCGGTCTGTGCATCTGCGCCTCGCGACTGCATAGAGACTTCTATGTATTGGGCCACTTCGAATATCCCGTGTGGACACTTGGCGACGAGTACCGCCGCGACCTGGGCAAGCGCGATGATGTCAATCTGCCACAACACTACTACCCCAACGACGACCCCAGCGCCCAGCCCCACTGCAACTGGCGCGCAGCGGCTACGCTCTTTTACAACAACTGGATTAATCATTACGTCTGTCGTCAAGAGGCAGATGAAAACATAAACGTATGAGAAAACTCGAACTGTTGGCTCCCGCCAAGAACCTGGAATGTGGCATCGCAGCCATCGACTGCGGAGCCGATGCCGTGTATATCGGTGCCGCACGTTTCGGCGCCCGCGCTGCAGCCGGCAACTCTGTCGACGACATCGGCCAGCTGTGCCAGTATGCCCATCGCTTTGACGCCAAGATCTATGTCACGCTCAACACCATCATCTACGACAGCGAGATGGACGACACGCTGGCTCTCGCAGAGCAACTGCGCGAAGCGGGAGTGGACGCCCTGCTGCTGCAAGACATGGGTCTGGTAGGACGGGTGGCTCTGCCTATACACGCCTCGACCCAATGCGACACGCGGACGGCAGAGAAGGCTCTGTGGCTGGAGTCGCTGGGCTTCACCAGAGTGGTGCTGGCGCGCGAGTTGTCGCTCGACGAGATAGCCGAGATACACAAGGCTTCGCCCGAACTGGAGCTCGAGGTCTTTGTCCATGGTGCCCTGTGCGTGAGCTACTCTGGCGTCTGCTACGCCTCGCAATACTGCTTCGGCCGAAGCGCCAACCGTGGCGAGTGTGCCCAGTTCTGCCGACTCAAGTTTGACCTCGTCGACGCCACTGGCAAGGAGATAGAGCACCAACGCCATCTGCTGTCGCTCAAAGACATGTGCCAGATAGATGCCATCGAACAGCTGGCCGACGCCGGTGCCTGTTCGTTCAAGATAGAGGGCCGTCTGAAGGACGCTGACTATGTGAAAAATGTCGTATCGGCATACTCGCAGCAGATAGACAGGCTGGTAAGCAAGCGCCCCAACGACTATTGCCGCGCCTCGAAGGGTCAGGTGACCTATCATTTCGAGCCCAATCTGCGCAAGACTTTCAATAGAGGTTATACCCATTACTTCCTCAACGGCCGCCAGGTAGATATCGCCAGTTTTGACACCCCCAAGGCTATGGGCGAGTATGTGGGCAAGGTCAAAGAGATACGCGGCAACTCGTTCAACGTGGCGGGCGTGGCTGAGTTTGCCAATGGCGACGGGCTCTGCTTCTTCAACAGCAATCACGACCTTGAGGGTTTCCGCGTCAACCGCGCCGAGGGCAACCGTCTCTTCCCCCAGCGCATGCCGCAGTCGCTCCGCCCTGGAGCAGCGCTATACCGCAACAACGATGTGGCTTTCTCCAAGCTGCTCGCATCAACAGTGGCTGAGCGCAAGTTGCCTCTGCACATGGCCCTGTCGACAACGGACGACGGCTTTGCACTCGAAGCGCTTCATGCAAGGGCCACTGTGACCTTTGAACATCAACCGGCGCGGACCAACCAGCATGACAACATCGTAAGACAGCTATCTAAGTTGGGCAACACGCCCTATACGCTGGCCGACGTAAGCATAGCCGAGGGCACGGAGATGCTCTTCATCCCGTCGAGTCTGCTGGCAGAGTTGCGAAGAATGGTTGTGGCACAACTCGAAGAGGCTCCTGCGGAGCAGACCTCAAGCCAGGACAATCAGCAGATGGTGGCCGACGATGCCATGATGCCCAACGGATGGCAGCGCGAATACATCCAGCACACCTATTTATATAATATAGCCAACCGCGAAGCCCGCGCCTTCTACCAACAGCATCACCGTCATGAGCTGGCTCCTGCCTACGAACTCTCGCCGACCTCACATCCACTCATCATGCAGTGCCGTCACTGTCTGCGCTATGCGCTGGGCTACTGTGTGCGTCGCGGCGGTCGCCAACCCGAATGGAAAGAGCCTCTGAGCCTGCGCCTTGCCGACGGAAGAAGTTTCGAGCTCAAGTTTGTCTGTGACGAGTGTCAGATGAATATCTATGCTAAAGAATAGGATAATGATGATGAAAACGAGTAAATACACAGCGCTGCTATTGCTGATGATAACGATGCTGGCGTCGTGCTACCACCGCCCGCACCGTTACGCGAACGTAACAGGGGAAATCACTGGCGTACAGAAAGATACCATGTCGTTCTACACACTGCACCATTATACGGTCAACTATAATTTCATCGTGCGCTCAGACTCGCTTACGCTCGTTGCGCAGCAACCGGAAGAGGTTCTGAGCAACATGCCCACCGACTCATTTACAGTCCGGCACGGCGAACATCTGGTTGTGGCAGACTATCGCACACTGCCACAGGACCCAGCAGACTCTGTATGGATACAGGTGGCAACTGCCTCGCGCCATTTCGGCTGGGTACATGAGGGAAAGCTGCTCCACTCTGTCGTGCCCGATGACCCCATATCCGAGTTCATATCCACTTTCTCTGACACCCACCTCCTTATTTTCCTTATCGTAATATGCGTCATCTCTGCCGCTTATCTCATCAGGAAGCTGAAGCGTATGGATGTGCCCATCGTCCACTTCCGCGACATCCATTCCTTCTATCCCACTCTGCTCACGCTACTGGTGGCGTCGGCAGCGACGCTCTATGCCAGCATCCAGACATTTGCCCCAGACGTATGGCGGCACTTCTACTTCAACCCGACACTCAACCCGCTGTCGGTGCCACCCATACTGGCGCTATTTCTGCTTCTGGTTTGGGCGATGCTGATTGTAGGTGTCGCAGTGCTGGACGACGTGCGCGGTCAGTTGGCAACGGGCGAAGCCATACTCTATCTGAGTGGACTGGCTGCAGTTTGCGCCATCGACTACATAGTCTTCAGCATCACCTCTTTATATTTTATAGGTTATATTCTGCTCGTATTGTATTTCATATACGCCATCAGGCAATACCGCACCCATAGCCGCATGACCTATGTCTGTGGAAAATGTGGTGCACTGCTACGCAAAAAAGGCGAATGTCCTCACTGCGGCGCCTTCAACGTATGACGCCCTCGCGGCACAATTCCTCATAAATGAGGATTGGGATTGCAGAGGATTATGAGTACCTTTGCAGCCGTTCAAAACAACAATACAAGAGGATGAACTATAACAAGACAATTGTAACTACATGTATTTCGCTGATGCTGGCCGTTGCTGCATCAGCAAGCGAATCGCGCTACGTCACACCGGTAGCCAACGACACATCAAAAGTAGTGGATATCGACGAGGTAGTAGTGGTGTCACAACCTAAAGAGGCATTCTATCTGCGTCAGCAGCCATTGAGCAGTTCGATGCTTGATGCCCACGACCTGCAACGTATGTCCATGAACGACCTACGTGACCTCTCTGCCTTTGTCCCCTCGTTTACGATGCCCTCCTACGGTTCGCGCTATACCAGCTCTATCTATATCCGCGGTATCGGTTCACGCATCAATAGTCCTGCTGTAGGCGTCTATGCCGACGGGCTGCCACTGATGAGCAAGAGCACATACAACTATCACAACTATGAGTTGGCTCGCGCCGATGTCTTGCGTGGTCCACAAGGAACGCTCTACGGCATCAACACTGAGGGCGGACTGATACGTACCTATAGCCTCAGTCCGATGAACTATCAAGGCACGAGAATCAAACTGGGCGTCGGCTCCCACTTCACTCGTCATGCTGAGGTGGCTCACTATGCCAAGCCCAACGAACACATAGCCTGGTCGCTTGCCGGTTTCTATAAGGGTCAGAAAGGTTTCTTTACCAACAACACAACTGGTGAGAGAGCTGATAAAAGCAATGAAGCCGGCGGCAAACTGCGCCTAATCTATCAGCAAGATAACGGCTTCAGCGTCGACTATATCCTCGACTATCAATATGTCCGCCAGAACGCGTTCCCCTACGGACTCTGGAACGGCGAAACTCAACCCACTGTCGCCAACCGTCAGTCCAACTATCGCCGCAACATGCTCAACACCGGCGTCGTCATCTCCAAGCGTTGGGGAAACACCACCTTCAGTTCTACCACCAGCTTCCAATATCTCAAGGACTACATGCTGATGGATATCGACTATATGGCTGCCGACTTCATGCAAATGGAAGAACGCCAACACCAAAACTCGATTACGCACGAGATGGTTGTCAAGGGGCAGATGGGCTTGACGGAGGCGGAGACCAACCGTGCGTGGCGGTGGACTACAGGTACGTTTACCTCATACCAATGGAACAAGACCGAAGCGCCAGTTGCGTTCTTTGGAGATATGGATAACATGCTGGGAACCACCATCCAAACCGCCATGTATAAAGCTATAGTACAGACGATGGCGGCACGCTTCGAGGCAACTGGCATGGCTCCCGACAGAGCCAAGCAGATGGCTGAGCAGATGATAGAACAGCGCGGCGGAATAACAGTTACCACCGATTTGGGCGTCATCCCAGGCACGTTCCGACTCCCTACATTCAACCAAGGGGTATTCCACGAATCAAACATCGACCTCACGCGCCGTCTGACACTGACTTTGGGACTCCGCTATGATTACTCCAAGGTAAGACTCGACTATGACACGCGAGCGGAGATGAACTGCAACGTCATGGTGATGGGCAGCGCTGCTTCGAGCCACCTATTATCTAAACTTAGCAACAGTTACCACAATGATTTCCACCAACTTCTGCCCAAATTAGGATTGAGCTACAAGTTTGGCAATAACGGTTCCAACCTCTATGGTGCCATCAGCAAAGGTTATCGTGCCGGCGGCTACAATTATCAGATGTTTTCAGACATTCTGCAGACCGAACTCAGCAACAACTCCAGCCAGCGTGGCGACTACGAGATACCCCATACCGAAGAAGACTACAAGGATATCGAGAAAACCATAGCCTACGCCCCCGAAACGACATGGAACTACGAACTGGGAGCCCACATCAATCTGCCTGGGAATAAGATACAGATGGATATGGCCGTCTATCTCACCACCGTGAACAACCTGCAGTTGTCGGTGATGGCCGGAAATTACGGTTTCGGCCGAATGATGGTCAACGCAGGCCGTAGCCGCAGTCTTGGAGGCGAACTTTCTCTGCGAGGAAGTCATCTTGACAATCACCTCGCATGGACAGCCAGTTACGCCTTTACCCAATCGACATTCAGAGACTATCGCGACGCCGCAACTACAGGCAACACCACCACCCAGATAGACTACCGCCATCACCGCGTGCCCTTCATCCCTCGCCACACATTGGGTTCGACGATAGACTACCGCATCGACACGCGCAACCCACGTATACATGCCCTGGTTATCGGTGCCAATATGGCCGCCCAAGGCAGCATCTATTGGAACGAGGCCAACACCCTGAGCCAGCCATTCTACGCTACGCTTGGCGCCCATTGCGATGCATTGTGCGGCAATGTCGTTGTAAGTCTGTGGGGCCGCAACATCACCAATTCCCGCCCCAACACCTTCGTTGTGGAAAGCAGTGCAACCGGCAAACAACTTGTCTTCGCCCAACAAGCCAACCCATTCCACATGGGCATTGATGTCAAGTTGAATTTCTAACCCGCGATGAGAGATATAGACAAGCAGATATTCGGCCTTGCCATTCCGGCTGTGGTGACCAACATCACCGTACCCCTGCTGGGCATGGCCGACCTCGCCATCGTGGGACACATGGGCAACGCTGTCTATATCGGAGCCGTGGCAGTAGGTTCGATGATGTTCAACGTCATCTACTGGATATTCGGATTTCTACGCATGGGTACCAGCGGGCTCACTGCGCAGGCATTGGGCGCAAACGACCACCGGCAGGTACGCCATCTGCTACGCCAGTCCATCACCGCCGCACTCATCATAGCCACGCTGATGATAGTCTGCCAGCGCGCAATCTTCCATGCCACAACCCTCATCATGGAGCCCGACGACACGGTGACCGCGACCGTCAACACCTACTTTTCTATATGCGTATGGGGTGCCCCAGCCGTGATGGGGCTCTACAGCCTTACCGGATGGTTCATCGGCATGCAGAACACGCGCATCCCCATGTATGTCTCCATCGCGCAAAATATCACCAACCTGCTCGTTTCCATCACCTTGGTCTTCGGATTCGGACTCCGCATCGAGGGAGTGGCCTTGGGCACGATGATAGCCCAATGGACGGGCTTCGGCATGGCACTGATGTGGCTCAAGAGGAGCCTCGCCAAGGTGGAAGTCTGCGACAGCGACAAGCCTGGCATGAAGTGGCACCACGGGATGCTCCGCTTCTTTGCGGTGAACCGCGACATATTCCTGCGCACGCTCTTTCTGGTGATGGTCAACCTGTTTTTCACCTCCTTCGGTTCCCGGCAAGGCACTCTGATGCTCTCTGCCAACACCCTGCTGCTCACCCTGTTTACCCTGACATCCTTCTTCCTCGACGGACTGGCCTACGCCGCCGAAGCCTTGGGCGGCAAATACTGCGGAGCCGCCGACCGCAAGGCTTTCAGTACTTTGGCACGCCGTCTGTTTCTCTGGGGCATCATCGTTGCCATTGTGTTCACCCTCGTCTTCGCCTTCGGCGGAAAGCCATTGCTCCACCTGCTCACCTCCGAGCACGACGTCATCAGCACAGCCCTCCCCTATCTGCCTTGGGCCGTAGCCATACCCATCGCCGGTGTAACCGCGTTTCTGCTCGACGGACTGTTCATCGGACTCACCGCCACGCGCCCCATGCTGTGGTCCACCGCACTGGCAGCGATAGCGTTCTTCGTGCTCTATTTTACCCTCGCCCCCACACTCCACAACCACGCTCTATGGCTGGCGCTGATAGCCTATCTTGCCATGCGCGGCATGGTAGAAATGCTGATGTTGAGCTTTTCTCCATCTGTTTTCAAGTCATTTATGCAGTGAGATAGAAAATTATTGGTTTTTGCTTGGTTGCGCGCGATAAAACCATTAATTTTGCAAAGTATTACTATAGCATAAACAGACATGAAGAAAACATTATTCTTAATCCTCTCGATTGCGTTTGCCATCACCGCAGGCGCACAGGAGAAAATGGCCGTGTGCAAACACAGTTCACAGAATAAGAATCTTGCCAATTACCACCTATACGACCGCAGCAAGATTGACCGTGTTGATCTCGGCACCTACGGAAAGGTACGTATATTTACCGGAGACGACGAGCACATCTATGATAAAGCCAACATTGACAGCATTGTCTTTACACGTCCCGCCAACTATGAGGACATCGGCTACCCTGCTTTCCAGAAATTCTTTATCAATGAGGACTTCTCCAACTCTTTGGGCGTATTCGAGGTATCCACGTCCAAAGGTATATCATGGGACTACAGCACGCAGTACAAGTGCGCATTAGCCTCAGGATTCAAGGACAACAAGACCACACCCTCGGAGACATATCTCTATTCCTCCGAGTTTGATTTCACCAACACTACTGAGGCTTCCCTGGAGTTCAGCTACAAGATGAACTACGCCGGTTCGACCGTCAAGGTGCTCATCACCGACTGCTTTACCGGCGACGCCGCCACGACAGAGTGGACCACGCTCAAGGATGACATCGAAAACCCGATGACATTCAACAAGACCATCACCGTAAACTGCGACATTCCCTCGCGCTTCCTCGGCGAGAGCAATGTCACCATTGCCTTCTACCACTCATGCGGCAACAGTTCGTCGACATGGGAGCTGATGAAGGTGAAGCTCCAGGAGATTACCTCTACCGGCGGTGGAAGCACTGGCGGAGGTGGCGGAGGTGAAGAAAAGCCCGGCACCGAAGATCCCAACAACAAAAACCGCAACAATGTGTCCAAGTCTGCCAACAAGGAGGTATGGCGATTGGAGTTCCCCAAAATCAAGGGCGACGACATGAACCTCGTGATTACCCACCGCACCGCAGCCTACGGCATCACCTACTCTCTGGAATGGGATTGCGACAAGCGAGCCAACCGCTGGACCTGCTACCAGATGCACAAGGACAACAGCAAGAAGAACGTGAAGCGAAGTGATGATTTCCGCGAAGACCCCAACATACCTTCCAGATACCAATCTACCCTCGGCGACTATAAGGGAAGCGGTTACAGCCGCGGCCACCTCTGTCCGTCGTCAGACAGACTATGTTCGCGCGAGCAGAACAGCCAGACGTTCTATCTCTCCAATATGCAGCCACAGATACAGGGACACAACGGTGGCGTATGGAACACGTTGGAGGTGCGCCTGCGTGACAAGTGGAACACAGACAATATGCGCGACACGCTCTATGTAGTCAAGGCTGCCACCATAGACGACCAGAACATCATGACGCATACCTCCAGCGGACTCATTGTGCCCAAATACTTCTATATAGCCATCCTAAGTGTCAAGAATGGCGTCTACCGCGCACTGGGCATCTGGTCTCCCCACGCTACAGGAAGCAAGACCGAATATATCTCCATCGACGAACTCGAGAAGCGTACTGGCATCGACTTCTTCTGCAACCTGCCCGACGACATCGAAGCCAAGGTGGAGGCCGAATGGGACCCTGCATATTGGGGCAGGCCTTAAAGACAAACTATTGAATATGAACATTTTTTCAAATATCATCGCTAAGGCTCTCCACATCGGAGAGCCTTACGTGCTTAATACCCTCGCGCTCATTGACGAGGGTGCCACGATTCCATTCATAAGCCGCTATCGCAAGGAGAAGACGGGCGGAATGGACGAGGTGCAGATTGGACAAATTGACGAACTGTATAGCCGCCTGAAAGAACTCGCCAAGCGCAAGGAGACCATCGTGCGCACCATCACCGAGGCTGGCGCAATGACGCCTGAACTGCAGCGGCGCATAGACGACTGCTGGGACGCCACCCTGCTGGAAGACATATATCTGCCCTATCGCCCCAAGCGGCGCACAAGGGCACAGATAGCCCGCGAGAAGGGACTGGAGCCGTTGGCCAACATCATCATGCTGCAGCGCGAGCGCAACATAGAGGGCATCGCCGCCCGCTGGAAGTCCAAGGGCATCAGCGTAGAGGAAGCACTGGCTGGAGCCAAGGACATCATAGCCGAAATCATAAGCGAGGACGAGGGCACGCGCAATGCGGTGCGTGGAGAGTTCAGACGCTTTGCCACCATTACATCCAAAGTCAACAAGGCGCAGAAAGACCAAGACGAGGCTGCCAAGTTCAGTGACTACTTCGACTTCACCGAGCCGCTCAGTCGGTGTTCGTCCCACAGGCTTCTCGCCATGCGAAGGGGCGAAGACAAGGGCGTGCTGCGTGTGAGCATCGACATAGACCGCGCCCAGTGTGCCGACAGACTCAAGCGTCACTACGTCAGAGGCCAAGGCGAATGTCAGCGACTGATGGGTGAGGCTGTGGACGACGCCCTCAAGCGACTTCTGGCACCGTCGATAGAGACCGAATATGCCCACAGCAGCAAGGACAAGGCCGACGAAGAGGCCATAGCCGTGTTTGCCGAAGGGCTGCGCCAGCTGTTGCTCGCTGCGCCATTGGGCCAGAAGCGCGTGCTGGCCATAGACCCAGGGTTTGCCAATGGATGCAAGACCGTATGTCTCGACGAGCTGGGCACACTGTTGCACCACGAGATTATTTATCCGCACCCGCCACAGCGCAAGAGTACGCTGGCAGCCGCGGCATTGCAACACATGACAGACAAATACAAGATTGAAGCCATCGCCATTGGCAACGGCACGGCAAGCAGGGAGACTACCGAATGGCTGCGTTCAATCGGCAGTCTCAGCGACATCCCCTACTACGTGGTGAGCGAAGATGGGGCGTCAATATATTCAGCTTCAAAGATAGCGCGCGAGGAGTTCCCCGACGAGGATGTCACGGTGCGAGGCGCCGTGTCGATAGGCAGAAGGCTCATGGACCCGTTGTCCGAGCTGGTCAAGATAGACCCGAAGAGTATCGGCGTGGGTCAGTACCAGCACGATGTAGACCAGACCAAACTCAAGCATGCTCTCGACAACACAGTGATGAGTTGCGTCAACCACGTTGGCGTCAATGTCAATACAGCAAGTGCCTATCTGCTCAGCTATGTGAGTGGCTTGGGCATGTCGCTCGCCCAGAATATCGTAGCATATCGCAGCGAGCATGGAGCATTCACAAGCCGCAGCCAATTGAAGAAGGTACCGCGCCTGGGACCGGTTGCCTATCAGCAATGTGCCGGTTTCCTACGCATCAACGGCGCCAAGAATCCGCTCGACAACAGCGCGGTGCATCCCGAGAGCTATCACATCGTGGAGCAGATGGCAAAGGACCTCAAATGCAGCATTACCGAACTGATTAAGAACAAGGAGATACAGAAGCAGATAAAGCCTGAGCGCTATGTGAGCGACACGGTGGGAATGCCCACGCTGAATGACATTCTGGCAGAGCTCGAGAAGCCGGGAAGAGACCCACGTATGGCGTTGGAGACCTTTGAGTTTGATGCTTCGATCAAGTCAATAGACGACTTGCAGGAAGGGATGATACTGCCGGGAATAGTGACCAACGTCACCCAGTTTGGCGCCTTCGTCGACATTGGTATCCATCAGGATGGGCTCGTCCACATCTCCCAACTGGCCAACAAGTTTGTCTCCGACCCGAGCACGGTGGTAAAGTTGCAGCAGCACGTCACGGTCAAGGTGATAGGCATAGACCACCAGCGCCACCGCATCTCGCTGTCTATGCGCGATGTCTAAGAGTCCGCAGGTTCTGTCCGCCTCACGGCCCGGCACTCCTGTCACTCCCCATCAGCCCGCCGACATAGCCATCAGCGACCACAGGGCACCCATCCATACAGACACGCAAACAGAGGAACAAGGCACCGAACCTGAAGGTAAAGTCAACAATACGGGTCAGTTGCCATAGCACAATCAAGGGCTGGATTCGGCACAAACGGATCCAGCCCTTAACGCATCTCATCCCGTCCATCCACTCCCACATAGTCCTAACGCACCACCCCACTACCACTCCAGCAAACCTAATGGCCGACCGAAGCAAGCAAGAGGCATAATCGAAAAAAGAAACCAGCCCCCAAACCCGCAGAAGCCAAACCCAAAGTTCCTAAATCTGAACCGAAACTTCTTGAAGACAGCCCCCAAACTTCCAAAGATAGCCCAATACCGCCAGAGACCAACCTAAAAATAAAACCAAACCACGAAATAACAAAATCAAATTATGAAATAACAAAATCAAACCATGAAACCGAGAATTCACACCTTGAATTCACAAATTCAAACCACGAAACCAACATTTTCATGATGGCCAAACTCTTTGGCAAGCCAAACAGCATTGCGTCTTCCAATCGCATCAAGATGGCATTGGTCCCGCCAGTTATGGGGATAAAGAAAAAGCGCAAGACCATTACAGTCTTGCGCTTTATAGCTTATGAGTAGAAGAGCGAGGCTCTTTTACCTATTCTCAATTTACTTTACCTTGTCAACGATAGCCTTGAAAGCCTCAGGGTTGTTGACTGCGAGGTCAGCGAGGACCTTGCGGTTAATCTCGATACCTGCCTTGTGGAGAGCTCCCATCAACTGGCTGTAGCTCATATCCTGCAAGCGTGCAGCTGCATTGATACGCTGAATCCAAAGAGCACGGAAAGTGCGCTTCTTGTTACGGCGATCGCGGTATGCGTAGGTAAGTCCCTTCTCCCAAGTGTTCTTAGCAACGGTCCATACGTTCTTTCTGGCGCCGAAGTAACCCTTGGTGAGCTTCAGAATTCTTGTTCTCTTTGCTTTAGATGCAACGTGATTTACTGATCTTGGCATAATTTCTTTCTTTTAAAGTTCGACTAAAAAGTTAACGGTTAACGGAGACAGAGCAGATCGCGTACCTGCTTCAGGTTGGAGTTGTCAACCAGAGTCTGGTGAACAAGATTTCTCTTCTGTTTCTTTGTCTTCTTAGTCAGAATGTGACTGTGGTAAGCGTGATGTCTCTTAATCTTACCAGTACCGGTGAATGTGAATCTCTTCTTTGCGCCGGAATTTGTCTTAACTTTTGGCATTTTTGTTAATTGTTTAATTGTTATTATTTATAATATAGGTGGTAACGTATATACCAAGACGTTACGCACACTATGTTCTTGTCTTAATCGCGCTGGAGCTTCTGCAGAGCCTCGGCACCATTCTTGGCGTTGCCGAAAAGGCCACCGTCCTTGGGTGCTTCCTCTACTTCGGCCACTCCACTGGTACTTCCCTTGGCTTCCTCTGCCTCGCGGTCGCGCTTCTGCTGGCTCTTCTTTGCCACGCCGGCCTTCTTGGGTGCCAGATAGAGGAACATCTTCTTTCCCTCAAGTGCGGGCATCGACTCTACCTTGCCATACTCTTCCAGGTCGTTGGCAAAACGGAGGAGAAGAACTTCTCCCTGCTCCTTGAAGAGAATTGAGCGTCCACGGAAGAATACATAAGCGCGCACCTTGTTGCCTTCGAGCAGGAACTCCTGGGCATGCTTGAGCTTGAACTGATAGTCGTGCTCATCGGTCTGGGGTCCGAAACGTATTTCCTTAACCTCGACCTTCACCTGCTTCTGCTTCATTTCCTTCTGACGCTTCTTCTGCTGATAGAGGAACTTAGAGTAGTCGATGAGACGACAAACAGGAGGCTGGGCATTGGGTGAAATTTCGACGAGATCGACGCCTTGCTGGCGAGCCAAATCCATCGCTTTACGAGTAGGCATCACCTCGGAACCATCCTCACTTACCACACGAACTTCCCGGACATGAATCTGTTCGTTCACGCGGTACTGATTCTTCATTTTGTCATTTTTCATTCAACTATCTTATAATTAGCGGCTGCAAAGGTACAAAATAATCGTTAAATATCAAATTAAATTTTCATCTTTTTTATCCAAAGGTGCTATAATTGACCCAAAAAGACGCACGGAGGTAATGCTTTTTCGTCCCGAGTGCATCAATTCTTCAAAAAAAGCAGCACCGGGGATAGACACCGCGATGCTGCTCTATGCTAAAATTGACTTCTAAGTCTTAGTCTTTAGGCTCGATTTCGGTAGCCTTCAACTGGACAGCAACCTCGTCATTGATGCGCTTGGCAAAGTCTTCCATAGACATGGTAGCCTGCTCGCCACCACCCTGCTTACGCATACTTACGAGACCTTCTTCCATCTCTTTCTCGCCAACGATGACCATATAAGGAGTACGCTTCAACTCGGTGTCGCGAATCTTACGGCCAATCTTCTCGTTGCGGTCGTCGATGACGGCGCGCACACCCTGGCTGGCAAAATACTTGCTCACCTTGCGTGCATAGTCATTGTATTTCTCTGAGATGGGCAGTATAGCCACCTGGTCAGGAGTGAGCCAGAGTGGGAAGTGACCTGCTGTATGCTCGATGAGCACAGCGGTAAAGCGCTCGAGCGAACCGAAAGGAGCGCGGTGAACCATCACGGGCACCTTCTTGGTGTTGTCCTCAGCAGTGTATTCGAGCTTGAAGCGGGCGGGCAGGTTATAGTCGACCTGGATAGTGCCCAGCTGCCAACGGCGGCCGATGGCATCCTTGACCATGAAGTCGAGCTTAGGACCATAGAACGCAGCCTCGCCATACTCAATCTTGGCATCGAGACCCTTCTCGGCGCAAGCCTCCTTGATAGCGGTTTCACTCTCTTCCCAAACTTCGTCGGAGCCAATGTACTTCTCCTTGTCGTTAGGGTCACGGAGACTAATTTGGGCCTCGAAGTTATCAAACTGGAAGATTTCGAACACGGCCTGGATGATATCCATCACGCGCAGGAACTCGCCTTTGACCTGATCGGGACGGCAGAAGATATGGGCATCGTCCTGAGTAAACGAGCGTACACGGGTAAGTCCGTGCAACTCACCGCTCTTCTCATAACGATAAACGGTACCGAACTCAGCTATACGCAGTGGCAAGTCCTTGTAAGAGCGTGGTTTGCTGGCAAAAACCTCGCAGTGATGAGGACAGTTCATAGGCTTGAGCATGTACTCTTCATCCTCCTCGGGAGTGTGGATGGGCTGGAAGCTGTCCTTACCATAATGGGCGTAGTGTCCAGAGGTCACATAAAGATTCTTGGAGCCAATGTGGGGAGTGATAACCTCCTGATAACCGAAGCGTTTCTGTATCTTGCGGAGCATATCCTGCAAGCGCAGACGCAGGTCGGTACCCTTGGGGAGCCACATGGGAAGTCCCTTGCCCACACGGTCGGAGAAGAAGAAGAGCTCCATCTCCTTACCAATCTTGCGGTGGTCGCGCTTCTTGGCCTCTTCAAGCATAACGAGATACTCATCAAGCATCTTTTTCTTGGGGAATGATATACCATAGATACGTGTCATCTGCTCGCGCTTGGCGTCACCACGCCAGAAAGCACCAGCCACACTGGTAATCTTGACTGCCTTGATTTCACCTGTAGAGAGAAGGTGCGGACCACGGCAAAGGTCGGTAAAGTTGCCCTGGGTATAAGTGGTGATGGTACCATCCTCGAGGTCCTGCTCAATGTGCTCGCACTTGTAGTTCTGACCATCGGCCTTAAACTCCTTGAGCGCTTCGGCCTTAGACACTTCACGGCGCACAACGGCCTCGTTCTTCTTGGCCAGCTCGCGCATCTTTTCCTCAATCTTGGGAAAGTCGTTCTCTGAAATCACCTGACCCTCGGCGGGCATAACGTCATAGAAGAAACCATTCTCTACAGCAGGACCGAAGCCGAACTGGATGCCGGGATAGAGCTCTTGGAGCGCCTCGGCGAGCAAGTGGGCAGAGGTGTGCCAGAAGGTGTGCTTACCCTCTTCGTCCTCAAACTTGTAAAGCGCGATGGTAGAATCGGCAGTGACGGGACGGTTTAACTCTACAGTTTCACCATTGATACCGCAAGATACAACGTTGCGAGCGAGAGCCGGTGAAATGCTCTCGGCGATTTGTAACCCTGTAACTCCGCTCTCGTATTCACGCACGGAGCCATCAGGAAATGTGATTTTAACCATAATACAAATTAGTTTTATTTTAATCGTTGCAAAAGTACTACTTTGTTACGACAAAAGATAAGAAAAGAGAGGTAATTTTTACAAAAAGCATAAAAATCACCTCTCTCAAGTACTTTTTCACCCAATCGACACCATTGGGAAGAGTTTATTTGTCATTGCTAATCTGCTTGATTACGCTATAAGCATCATAGATGCCCAATTCGCCAGCACGGCTCAGGTCGCGAATACCGTCGGCCTTCTTGCCATTCTTGACATAGGCCAAGCCACGATTGTAATAAGCCTCGGCAAGATAAGCATCTATCTGAAGAGCGCGCGTGTAGTCATCGATGGCGTTGGAATATTCACCATTGGAGGCGTGCAGATTACCTCTATTATAATATAGGTAGGCATTCTGAGGCGCAAGGACGATGGCGCGGTCAAGGTCGGTACGCACTCGCATCACACGAGCGGGGGCGTCGGAGGTCTGGACACCATGGGTGCGGTCAAACTCATTGACAAGATGCTGGCAAACGGCTCGCTGCCAGTAGGCCATCGTCGAGAGAGAATCGGTATGGACAAGGACGGTCAGGTCGTTGATGGCGGCATCAAAATCCTGTACGACGCCATACACCACAGCACGCATCATCAGTTGACGCTTGACATCTGTAACGTGGGGAGCCTTCTCAATGAATGACGAAAGTGAGTCTGCAAGTTGGAAGAATGCCTGCGACTGACCTTCGGTGAGCTGAGGAGGATTGCAGGTCACGTAGAGTTTATAGTCAATCTTGCTCTTGGTCTGAAGGGCATTGAACTTCTCTACATCGCGGTCAAACGCCTGATAAGAGGTGACGCCATTATTATACTTGAAGAACGAGAGGGTGTACATAGGCATGAACTCCACCTCTACCGAGCGGTTCTGCACCTTTCCTCTGAACGCACTCTTGTACTCCTGGTTGGCCACGTTCTCGTCGGCCACCACCATACGATTGTACTTCTCAGGGTCTATCTCACTACGCTTACGCATCTCGCGTCTCTTGTTCTTGCTCCAGCGTGGCTGAATGCCCAGATGCTTGTCCATCTGAGCCTTCAGGATACGGAATTCATCCATTTCGGCCTTGGCGGTCATGCCCAGACGGCGGTAAGCCTTTGCACGATAAGACAGGCCAGTCCAGAAGTTGGGGAACTGACTGATTACGGTGCTGTAGTCACGGATGGCAGACTTCAGGTCTCCCGTACGGTCATGCAGAAGGGCACGATTGAAGATGGCAAGATAATTCTCGGGCTCCATATGGATGACATAATCGAAGTCGGCAATAGCCCGGTTGTCGTCGCCCAACTGCATACGCAGCTGTCCACGGTTATAATGCGCCAGGAAGTTATTGGGATCGAAGTCTATAGCACGGTCATAATCTTCCATAGCACCTCTCAGGTTGTTGTAATTGTATCGCGCCAAGGCACGGTTGACATAGTTGGACACAACCTTGGGCTTGAGGTGGATGGCCTTGCTCAAGAACTTGTCAGCGTCCTTCCACTCCTTGCGGGCAAGGGATATGAACGCTCTCGTGGTCCATGCGTTGCCGTCATAGGGGTCTATCTCCAGACTCTTGTCCAGCCACTTGGCGGCCTTCACAGTGTCCTTCTCTTGCAGACATATCTCCGCATTGAGCGAATAGGCATTGGCGAAGCCCGACCACTTGCTTATGATGGTGTCAAGGTCATTATGGGCCTTGGCATACTCCTTGAGATTCATCTGGCAGAGGGCTCGGTTGAACCAATAGTTACGCTGGTCGGGATTGAGGCGGATAGCATGGGTGTAATCGTCAATGGCTTCCTTGTATTTATCCTGACGCACGTAGGCAATGGCACGCAAATCGTACAGTCCGTCGATGTAGGGATTGAGTTTGAGGGCTTGGGTCACGTCATACTCAGCACCGCTATAGTCCTCAAGGTAGAACTTGGCGATGCCACGATACTGCCAAGGGCGATAGAGGTAAGGTTTGAGTACGATAACCTGATTGAAATACTGTATGGAGAGCACGTAGTCCTCATAGTGCAGGGCTATCTCTCCACTAAGCATAAGCCTGTTGGTATTATACTGGGCATTGGCTTTGCCCGGAACAAAAAAGACAATGAAGAGCACTATCGCAGATGTAATCCACGCCTTCATGCGCATACTGGCGTTAGAGACTGTTCGCTTCGGGCTATCCTGTGATATTATACTCTTCATTATCCTATAGCTGTTTGTTGTTCCCATTCATTCAGTTGCCCATGCGGAACAGCCATGGACAACCTTTACAAGTTATCGTCTTACCGGTTTCGTGCGGTAACTGCAACGATATTTTCCCTGAGTAAGCTGTTTGAGCTTACTGCGTATCAACTGCTTGCGCAGGGGAGTAAGGCGGTCTACAAACATGGTACCTTCCAGATGGTCAAACTCATGCTGCATCACGCGGGCAAGGTATCCCTCGACCCATTCGTCATGCTCAGCCATATTCTCGTCAAGGTAGGTGACATGAATGCGTGTGTGGCGAGCCACAGACTCATGGATGCCCGGAATACTGAGGCATCCTTCTTCCATGGTTTCCTTCTTGGAGTCTTCGTCGATTTCCACAATATGCGGATTGATGAACACATGACGGAAGCCGGCATACTCGGGCAAATCTTCTTTGAGCACATCGAGGTCGATGACCACCAGGCGGATAGCCATGCCTATCTGAGGAGCCGCAAGTCCGATGCCCTCTGCAGCATCGAGGGTCTCATACATATTGGCGATGATTTCCGACAGATTGGGGTAATCGGGGGTGATATCCTCGGCCACCTTTCTCAGTACAGGCTGGCCATATATATAAATAGGTAATATCATAAACTGTTTATTGGTATGTATCAAAACTTCTTAGAACCCATCCAGTCCTGAAGAATGATGGTTGCGCTGATTTCGTCAACCAGTCCCTTGTTTTCTCTACGCGTTTTCTTGCCTACGCCACTATCTATCAAGGCGCGGTGGGCCAAGACAGAAGTGTAACGCTCATCATAATACTCGATGGGCAACTCCGGGTGAGCCTTGCGCCAACGATTGACAAACTGCTCTACCCTCGCAAGATTCTCGCTGGGCTCTCCATTGGGTTGGACGGGCTTGCCTATCACGATACGCTCCACTTGCTCGCGAGCAATGTAGTCGTTCAGAAAATCGAAAAGCTGGGATGTAGAAACAGTGGCCAACCCGTTTGCAATTATCTGCAAGGGGTCGGTCACTGCTATTCCTGTGCGCTTCTTACCATAGTCTATAGAAAGAACACGCATTAACCTTTACTTCTTGAAAAGTAACCAAGCGTCAGGATAGTTGCCTGCGCGGAACTGATTGCGGCTCTGTACGGCAGCAGCCTTGTCTGCATGAGTGCTGGCAACCACGCGATACATGCCACGGGCAGAGTTGAGCACAATCTGTGCATCATATCCAGCAGCCTTCAGAGTGCTCTGCAGACCCTCGGCATTGGCCTTGAGAGAGAACGAACCTACAACTACGCTGAAGTTCTGCAAACCGGCGCCGCTTACGAGGGTTACATCCTCTGTGCGAACGTTGGCGTTGTCCACATTGTCGATTACGGTAGACTGGGTGGCAGGCTTCTCCACGATGGGAGCCACTACTGGAGCGGGAGTCTCTGGCTGGGTAGCCACCTGCTCCTGGGCCTTAGCCTTGTCGTATGCCTTCTTGAAAGCACTATCCTTACTTGAACCGCAGCTGGCCAGCACGAGAGCGGCACAAACGCCTGCGCACATTACTATACTTTTCTTCATTGTCTGTTAAGATATTGTTTGATTATTTATGTTCACTTTTGTTTGCGAAATTACAAAATATATCGCAAAGAGAGGGCTCATTCGTGCATAAAGATTGTTAAATATGAGAATTCCAAGCGTTTTAACAAAAAATTACTAACTTTTTATGGTCAATCTATTTTCTTTTCTTACATTTGCGACAGATATCGGCAGACAATTTGCCGACAAAGAGAATTATTAACTTATAAAGAGTAACGATATGAAAGCATTAGGTTACATTGGAGCATTCCTCGGAGGCGCCCTTGCTGGAGCAGCACTGGGTCTCATCATGGCTCCTGAGAAAGGTGAGGACACACGTAAGAAGATATCTGACGCAGTTGACGACTTCTGCAACAAGCATGACATCAAATTGAGTCGTAAGCAGGTTGCTGACCTTGTTGATGACATCAAGGATGCTGCCGAAGACGCATTGGATTAATGACCTCTGCAGATGTTCTCCAACGACAAAAACATCGAGACCATAGGTCAGCTGGTTGAAGCCATCAAGCAGTACATCGGGCTGCGTGGAGAGTACATCAAGCTCAATCTCGTTGACAAGGTGGTACGTATCCTTACGATTGCCACCATCAGCGTGATTATAGTCATACTCCTCATGCTCACCCTTATCTACTTCTCCTTCGCCGTGGCCTATGCGCTTGCCCCACTTATGGGTCACGCGCTTGCCTTTGGCACTGTGGCTGCAGCCTATTTCATCATACTGTTGCTGTGCGTGGCCAACCGCAAGAGGTGGATAGAGCGCCCGCTGGTCAGGTTATTGGCAAGTATATTAATGGAGAAATAAGCTATGGTCAACAACGAGAACACTTACAATTCGCTTGAAGACATTCAGGCCCGTCGCGAGGCTCTTGCCAAGGAGATTGACGCCAGCGAAGACAAGATAGCCGACCTCTGGCAGACGCTCTTTGCCAAGGAGGAAACGCCGAGATACGAGACACCGTCAAAGCGATTGCAACGGCTCATGAGCACGGGCATCGGAATGTTTGACGCAGCGCTTCTGGGATGGAAACTGTACCGCAAGTTCAGCGGCAAGTCCTTGATACCAAGATTCCGACGACACAAGAAATAACCGAAGACGAGGGGGATATCGACATGACAGTCAATATCCCCCTCGTTTTTATATCCCATCGTTTTCTTCTACACTTATCAGTCAGGCAAGTGGAATTCGTAAGACTTGTCGAATACCTGGCTTACGCGGTTTATCTCCAGGAAGGTGGCGCCACCACGTCCGCCGATACTACCACCGAGGTAAGCTATCTTGTCATCGTTTTTGATATAGCCTTTCTGCAACAGCATACGCAGCGCAGCTACAAACAGGAAGAGCGAGCTCAAGTGTTTCTTCTGATAAATGGGTATTACGCCATAACTGAGGTTGAGCCAGCGCATGGTCTTTTCGTTGTTGTAGCAGATGGCGAGCACGGGAGTAGGACCACGGAAGGCGGCAATGTCGCGCGCAGTCTGTCCGCTCTCGCTGGCGGCGATGATACCGGCAACGCCCAACTTGCGGGTCGACTCGATGGCTGTATGGGCCAGGAATTCACGCTGCGAGCAGGTCGAACTCAATGGGATGTCAAAGTCGTCACTGTTCATGCGGTCCTGCTCAGCCTGTTCGGCGATGGCAGCCATGGTCTGTACAGCCTCCAGAGGATACTTGCCCGACGCCGTCTCACCACTGAGCATCAGCGCATCCGTGCGCGAGTAGATGGCATTGGCTATGTCGGTCACCTCGGCGCGCGTGGGGCGCGGGTTGTTAATCATGGTGTGCAGCATCTGTGTCGCCACTATCACGGGTTTCTTCTTCTGCTCACACTTGTGCATGATTGTACGCTGTATACCGGGTATCTGCTCAAGAGGCACTTCGATTCCCAAGTCTCCGCGGGCAATCATGATACCATACGATGCATCGATGATTTCATCGATATTGTCCACGCCCTCCTGGTTCTCTATCTTGGAGATAATCTTGATGTCGCTGCCACGCTCGTCAAGCATCTTCTGCACCGCCATCACGTCGTCGGCACTACGCACAAACGAGTGGGCGATGAAGTCTATATCCTCGTCGATGGCGAGGTTGATGTTCTTCTTGTCCTTTTCTGTGAGCGCGGGCAGGTCGATGTGCACACCAGGCACATTCACACTCTTGTGAGCGCCCAGCACACCGTCGTTCTGCACCTGGGCCACGAGCATCGGCCCCACTTGCTCCATGACGAGCATATCCAGCAGTCCGTCGTCGAAGAGGATATGTGCACCCTTGCCCACACACTTGGTGAAATCGGTATACGACACGTTGACGATGTCGTGGGTGGTGTCCATCTCGGGGCGACCGAATATCTTTACCACGTCACCCTTCTTGTAGGTTATGGGTTGCTCCACATTGGTGGTACGCACCTCGGGGCCCTTGGTATCAATGAGCAGAGCCAGGTGGGGCGACACTTCACGCGTGTTGCGGATGATGGTACGTATTCCGTCGGGCGTGGCGTGGGCGGTATTCATACGCACCACGTTCATACCGGCAAAAAACAACTTGCGCAGGAAGTCTACCTCACACCTGCGGTCACTTATCGAGCATACTATTTTGGTCTTTTTCATCTTTATTGGTTTTATCGTTTAGTTTTTATTTGCTTTCCTCCCACCCTATCGGATGATTGAGCAGCAAGAGATGGTCGGCACCGAGTCCGAGTTCCTTCTTGAGCACCTCTACATTCATGGTGGCGCGTGCCACGGTGCCCAACTTCAGCGCCGTACATGCCAGATAGATGTTCTGCGACACATATCCTGCATCCAGCGTACCCAGACGCTGGGCTGCCTGAGCGTCGCCCAAGGAGCCGAACTTGCCTTGGTTGCTGGCGAGCACAAGCATGACGGGAGCCGAAGCCACCGACTGCTGCCCGGCAGCAACCTCGCGGCGCAGGTCCTTGCCCGAGAGCTGTACCAGAGCATTGCTTTCGACATCGTAGCGGTAAGCGCCATCGGCCTTAATCACGTATACTTCAATGTCCTGACGGTTGAGCGCCGACGCGGCGGTTATCTTCTTCTCCGCCTCGCGGCTGTAGCCACACGCCGCCCATAACACCTGGGCCAGCGTGGCATTGTCTACATCCTTATTCTGATAACTGCGCACCGAGTGGCGCGTCTGCAAAGCCTCGTAGAGCGTCATCGCCACCTGCTTGTCTGGGGCGGGCAGTTTGACCGTGGTCTGTGCCAGCGCCGAAAGCGATATCATGACGAGGGCAACAAGAAATGACAATTTTTTCATATTAACCTGAACTAATATCTATTTACGCTGCAAAATTACAACAATTCTGAGATATTTTTTCATATATCGGCAGAAAAGAATTGAGCATAAACGAGATATTTCAGTTTTCCCTCGCCCGTGAGTCCTGCGCACCCACTTCGCCTCTGAAGGTAGAAGCGGGCAACGAGGCGCCGTTGACGAGATTGGCACGTGTGAATGGCTGCCAGCCATAGCGCACGAGGCGGGGATGCTTTACCTCCGGCGACGTCAGGACGACGGTGCATCCGGCGATGACGGCTTTGGCAGGATGATACAGGCCTTCCTCCTCGGCTATCTCAAACGTCGACGGAGCCTTTCCGTCGGCCGTGGAGAGCCCGTCGGCATAGTCAAAACGCACGACGAGCGAGCTGCCCACGCGCGATACATCTTTATATATAGGACCCGACGGAGTTACCGCCTTGCCATAGGTCTTGTTGAGCGCCCAGCGTGCCAACCGCTCCCCCACAGGCTGTTTGCGCGTAGGGTGAACATCGAGCGAGTCGCCGCAGTCGCTCGACACCGCCATGCCGGTATGCGCTATGCTCTTCATCAGCTGCAGCTGGCTGTAGCGGAACCAGGGCCACGACGGCCGATTGAGACTCGAGAGCTGTACAAAGTAGAACGGCATCGCGAGGTTGCCCCAGTTGTGTCGCCAGCCATCAACGAGCAGCCCGAAGAGGCTTGCATGGGCATCCTTGTTGTGGGCATTCGACTCGCCCTGATACCAGATTACGCCCTTTATAGGGTATTTCTGCAATGGTCTGATGCCGCTTTCATAGAGATAGCAAGGCTCATAGGGATGCCGCCCGGTGCGGATTGAGTCGTGGGTAAGGTTCTTCGCGGCGCGTCCTCTTACCCATCCCTGGATGAAATCGTTGTTCTGCCAGTCGCGCAGTATGGCGGGAAAACGGGTTTCAAGGCTGTTGCGGTCTACCCAAGCCTCGACAGGGGCGCCGCCCACGGCATTGCATATCAGTCCGACTGGCACACGGAGCGAGTCGCGCAACATGCGGCCGAAGTAATAGCCTACAGCCGAGAACCAGCGGGCATTGTCGGCCGTGGCAGCCAGCCACGAGGTGGGGCGGTAATACTGCAGATGGTTGACTGAGTCAAGACACGATGCCGGCCACGCCACATCGTTAGTCTCCCAGCGCCCCTTCATGTCGTACAGACGCAGTTGGGGATCGGCCACGTGGGCTATGTCGCGCCGATAAGTATCTGCCTGGCAGAACATGAAGGCCATATTGGACTGGCCCGAGCAGAGCCACACCTCGCCGACAGCCACATGACGATAGAGACGCTTCTCGCCACCGGCAGCGATAGTGAGGGTCAGGTCGGTGGCAGCCTCCATAGACTGGAGGGTCACTGCCCAGCGGCCACGGTTGTCGGCCACGGCAGAGCCTGTCTGTCCGTCTATGCTTACCACCACTAGGTCGCCGGCATTGGCTGTGCCGTGGATGTCAAGAGGCACCCGGCGCTGCAGGACCATATAGTCGGTGTAAAGGGGCGACATCTGCAGTCCGCCATAGTTGCCCGTGATGCCGCCATATACGGTCTTGGCGAGTATGCCGGCGCCCTCGGGATTAGGGTGGATGGCGTCGGGCAGCAGGTGGGGATAGGGATAGAGGGGCTCGTGGAAGTCTATGAGCTCGGCACCGCTCACCCGAGCCACAGTCTCGATGGCGGCTTGTATCTCGCCGTGCCACAGCTTGGTGCCCGAGACAAACCGCGAATGGCGGTCGGCTATCGGGGTCATGCGGGCAAGGATGAACCGCGCCTTGGGATTGGCTGCGCGCAGCGAGTCGATGAGTGAGAGATAGTCCTTGACAAACTCGTCGCGATAGTTGGGCCAGTTGCGCGGGTCGGTATCATTGATGCCGAGATGCATCACGACGATATCGCCCTTGAAGGCGAGCGCCTCGCTGAACTCGGGCTGACAGACATAGGGGCGGTGGCCACGATAGAGCAGCGTGGCACCGGGTCGGCCGAAATTGCCCACCACATAGCCAGGACCGAGCATGAGTTGCAGCTGGGCGGGATAGGAGTCGTGGGCACGGTCTTGGATACCGGTGCCATAGGTGATGCTGTTGCCCACACACGCCACGCGTATTGGGGGCGCCGATGCCTTCTTGCGACCGGGCACGGCGGCTGCGGCTTGCAGGGCGAACGACATGGACAGCAGCGCGATGGCTGCCAACCGGCATATATTTCTCTTGCCAAAATCTCTGATTACTGCGTATCTCATAACTGTATGATATATGGTGATTGACACTTACAGGCAAGGCCTGCGATTTAGGTTGTACAAAGATACTCATTTCGCGGTGTGTGGCAAAGTGTTTCTCAGATTATTTGCTATCCCCCACTCTCTTCCCGCCATTGGCATGACGCGCTCCGCCGCGGCTGTCAGGCTTTCAGGAGCCGACGCATAGAGCCAGGTAATGGTGCCCGCACTCACCTCCTGCACCCCCAATATCAGCCCACACTGACCGAAAACCGTAGAGATGATGTCGAGAGTAGTTTCAAAGCATGAAATGACTATTGCAAAGCGCAATTTAATGTTTTCACGCCTTGATTTCTCCATTTCACGGTTTGCAACATAAGATTAAGCGGTCGCGGGCAAGTCGGCTCTGACGCGTGAACGGAATATGGCATCCGCCGGCTGTCTGTCTGCATCGGGCATGGGTGGGAACAAGGTCAAGGGGATGGCATCGTCAGCCACTGGCGCGTCGGATCACCATTCCTCAAACGGGAGGTCGCCTTCGACCCATTGGCTCTGGGGCAAGCCATCGTCGGCGAGCGGATTGGAGACCGACAGCCCCAGCAGGCGTATGGACCGCGACGACGAGTAGTTAACCTGTGCCAGCAACCGCTTGGCCAGCGGCAGTATGGAGGCTTTGGTAGACAGTGTGTGGTTGGTGGTAATGCGCTTGCTGATTTGGGTAAAGTCGGCATACTTGACCTTGAGGGTAAGCGTGCGGCCCTCGAAGCGGGCGTCGGCAAGGCGGGCTACAAGCTCGACGACAAGGTGGTAGAGCTCGATGATGACTACAGAGCGCTGGCTGATGTCGCGCAGATAGGTCTGCTCGCAGCCAACAGACTTGCGCACATAGTCGGCCACAACCGGGCGGAGGTCGATGCCACGGGCAAAGTCGTAATAGACATTGCCCATCTTGCCAAAGACCTCGCAGAGATGATGGCGCGACACCTCGCGCAGCTGCTCGCCAGTGAAGACGCCTATGCGGTGCATGCGCTCGGCGGTCTTGGGCCCCACGCCCCAGAACTGCTCGACCCGCAGCGAGGCGATGAAGTCGAGGGCACGCGTGGGATGGATGACGCAGAGACCGTCGGGCTTGCGGAAGTCGCTGGCTATCTTGGCGAGAAACTTGTTGTAGGACACGCCTGCCGAGGCAGTGAGATGGAGCTCGTCGGCAATGCGCTGCTTGATTTCGCGGGCTATCTCGACCGCCATATCCATGTGGCGCTTGTTGTGGGTGACATCGAGAAATGCCTCGTCGAGCGATATGGGCTCGATGAGGTCGGTATAGTCGGCAAAGATGGCATGTATCTGTGCCGACACCTGGGCATAGTAGTCGTACCGGCATGGCACCACGATGAGGTCGGGACAAAGGCGGTGGGCGACAACCATCGACTGGGCAGAGTGAACGCCATAGCGGCGTGCCTCGTAGCTGGCAGTGCTCACCACGCCGCGCTCGCCGTCGAAGCCCACGGCAATGGGCTTGCCACGGAGTGAGGCATCGTCGCGCTGCTCTACCGAGGCAAAGAAGGCGTCCATGTCGATGTGTATAATCTTGCGCTCCATAATCGAAAGCAAAATTACCACTTTTCTTTTACTCCGGACTGCGGGAAGAACAAAAAAATAACGCAAAAGAACAAAGCTATGCTTGGCGGTAAGGGAAAAGATGAGTATTTTTGCATCTACGTAATCGGAACTGAGGGAACTCGGTCCAAGAATAACAGAGACATGAGATATACGCTGGAATTTGCAAGAGAGCGCTTTGCTCATTTCAATAAGACAATCTTCAACGACCGCCTGCCCCGTCCGGCTTTCTGGCTGGTCAACGTAAACTCGTATATGGGTCAGATGCACCGTACGCTCAAGCGCGACAAGCAGGGCTACGTGGCTATGTACAAGATGAAGCTCAACGTGAAGTATGACATCGACGAGCGAAAGGCCGAAGACATCATGCTGCACGAGATGATACATCTGCATATATGGCATGAACGACTGAAGGACACAAGTTCGCACGGGCCTGTGTTCAAGGCGGCGATGGAAAGAATCAACAAGGAGTATGGGCGCCACATCACCATAAGTACAAAGATGAAAAGAGAAGTGACCAAGGTGGTGCGCATGAAGTGGAATCTGGTGGCGGTATGCCGGATGACGTCGGGAAAGACCGCCATCACCCTACCCCCGAGCACAAGGGTGGCCCACTTCCAGAAGGTACTCATGGAAAGCGACAAGGTGAGTAGCATCGAGTGGTACTACACAACCGATGCCTTCTTCTACAACTATCCGCACCCGCTCACGGTCAAGCTCTACTATGTAGATGAAGCTCTGCTGGCCCAGCATCTGAAAGAAGACGAGCGGATTAGACAAACTGCCGGAAAATGAAAATGGCACGCTGTTCTGTCAGGACGAACAGCGTGCCATTGTTTTTACACCTTATTATATTATACTTACTTGGCAGCGTCGGCGGCACCTGTCTCAAGGAGCTGGAGTGCCTCGGCAGTCATGTAAGGCTTTACTTTGTCGTAAGGCAATGTAAACGAAACCATGCCCATGGCATAAGGGCCAATCTCATACTGCTGATAGACGAAGTGGAGACCGTCGGCAGCAAGATAAGGAGCATGGGCGGGCAATGGGATGATGCCCGTGTCGATGAAGAGGAGCTTCAGGGCTTCATCCTCGGTAACCTTCTGCCCCTGGGCGTTGATGTAGGTGGTCACACCGTGAAGCAGCAGAGGCTGGATGGCATCAAGCTGAGCGGCATCGACAGTAGCGCCGAGCACACGGCCCGAAGACTTGAGGATGTTGACACTGTAGGACACGGCAGAACCATGGGCGCCTCCGCCATACACATACTGGTCTACGCTATAAGTGACATAACGCTCGTTCTGGGCGGCAAGGCGAATAGCCACATCGTAAGAACACTGGAACTCGGGGGCTCCGCCGTCGGGCGACTGCATGGCGCGCATCGAGTCGACATTGAGCTTTCCATAGAAATCGACCAGCGCCTGGCCATCGGTAAGGTCTCCGCTGTATCCAGCTGAACGCGTGGCGTCGAAAGCATGAACACTGGAGAGCGAGTCGAGCTGGGCATTGACATAAGCGCGCACTCCGACAGCGAGGGAGTCATCGCCCTGGGGCACATCGGCCACAATATTGCAGTGGAGCATACTGTCGGCAAAGGCATACTTGAAACTGTCAACCGCCAAAGAGTCGGAACCATTGGCAGAGCCAGCCATCTTGCATCCGGTAATGCCTCCCATCCATACCAAGAGGATGGAGGCAACGAAAAATAGTCTTCTCATAATTCTAATATGGTATATAATATTACTTAGAAAAGACAAAATTAGCAGAAAGCATAATTCCCACCAAACATCTTTAGTTAATAATAAGTAAAAAAGCATTTGGGGCAACGCCATCGACACCTCCGGCAATCGCAGTCTAAACAAGGGGAAAAACAAGTGACAAGAAAGTAACGATGGAGACATGCAAAAAGGTGCCGAAAAGCCTCTTTTCGCCCTTCAATAACCTACAAATGAGCCACTTATACGGCAAAATATCCCCCAAAAACGCAAAAAAGAGTGATAATCTTTTCATATCACACAAAAAACTATTATATTTGCACCCACAAAAACAAACATAGTCAAAATATTCATATAAATAACAATAAAAACAGCAATGACAAAGACAGAAATTGTAAACAAGATTTCAGAGAATACTGGCATCTCAAAGAAGGAAGTAGCCATTGTAGTGGAAAGTCTCATGGAGACTGTAAAGGAAAGCCTGCTCAAGAGAGAGCACATCTCACTGCGTGGTTTCGGTAACTTCATCATCAAGCGTCGTGCAGAGAAGACAGCTCGCAACATACAGAAGAATACTACTGTAATCATCCCCGCACACGACTACCCCAGCTTCAAGCCTGCCAAGGAGTTCGTGGAGAAGATGAAGAACAACTAAGCATACAACGCAAAAACATAACCATTTAAATTAAAAGAATTATGCCAAACGGTAAAAAGAAGAAGGGCCACAAGATGGCTACTCACAAGCGTAAAAAGAGATTACGCAAGAACAGACATAAGA
>OQVS01000038.1_pt1 | contig 55052 bp, 40 predicted proteins | sample 1691601 | NCBI WGS metagenome assembly OQVS01 (sample SAMN03418268, study PRJEB22391) | human gut metagenome | biome: human-gut; feature: organic feature; material: feces | host: Homo sapiens | place: Tanzania | collected 2013-01 | reverse complement strand
CCACAAGCAACGAAACGAACTTCCTGTTCAAGATAGACGACATCAAGTATGAGTCCGGTTCCGGAAAGGTTACCGGTTACAAGGTTTACCGTGACGGCACTTTGCTGAAGACTCTTGATGCAGAGAAACTGGAGTTTGTTGACAACACAGTGGAACAGGGCAAGACGTATGTCTATGCAGTAACGGCATTGTTTGCTGACGGCGAGTCAGAGGCAACCTTGGCAGCGGCAGTCACAGCCGACATAGAGTCAATAGAGAATGTGCTCAAGGCTTCTTCTTACGATGTATACACCATCGACGGCAAGCTCGTCGGCAAGGGCCTTTCAACTCTGAAGAATCTGAAGGCAGGCTCTTACATCATCAATGACCAGAAGGTTATCATCAGATAAGTCGCATACGTATCGATAACCCAACTAAAAACAAAAGCCACATCCGTCAATGCCGACGGGTGTGGCTTATTTCCATACACTTCACGGAAGCGACACGGGGCTATACTTCTTTCCAGTCAGTCAATCCCTTTCCCTTGTCATCCAGTTCTATGGCAAGAGCTGTCACCTTGCGTTTGTCAGCCTTGAAAGGTTCGATATATTGCTTGGCTCTGATTTGTTCGGCGGCAGCGTCAATGCCGCCGTTGTTGCTAAGCTTCAATTCAAGGACATAGATGATGTTGGTAGTTTCCACCACCATGTCAATTCTGCCCGTGGCAATCATCTTCTCTACTTCCACCCGGCAGCCGATGGCATTGAATATGGTGCTCAATATAAGGCGGTAGCGTTCCTCCATATCCATGCTTGCAAGTTTCTTGTTGCTGTAGGGCACATCCGCAATGAGGGCCTTCAGGCATTTCATGGCTTCGGTGAGATTGCCAAGCTTTAGGGAATACAACAACATGCTTTGAGTTGTTATTACTTGTGCATTCGATTGCAACGTCAAGGCGGGCAAGACTATCTTGTATAGAGCCTTGCGTACTTCATAGTTTGGAATGCCAAGCAAATAAATGCCATCCAGATAATCCTTTATCGTAAGATACCCCGACTGATAGAGAAACAGTTCTGCTCCACCCCCTGTTACGTCAGAAGTCTCAAGGGTGTCGCGGTCTATCGGACAGTTCTCAAAGTTTTTCAGTCTTATTTCCATGTCATCAACAAACTTAGGAAGCAATGATGTTGCACCAGACGAAGCCCAATAGTTTCTCAACTTGGAATCGGCGAGGGCATTGATAAGACTGAACGGGTTGAAAACATCCACCATGTTATCATGACTGAAATGGTAACCGTCATAATGAGCCGTCAACAGCGCTACAGCTTCATCGAAGGTGCAGCCCTCATATTCTGCCAGTTTGTTTATTTCGGGTCTGAAATCGCGCAGCATCTCGTCCTTGGTAATGCCGCAGAGAGCAGCATATTCTGAATCAAAACTGATGTTGCTCAGATTGTTGAGCACAGAGAAAAGCGAGATTTGCGTAAACTTTGTGATGCCTGTGATGAAGACAAACTTTTCGTATTTGTCGTCAGCTTTCAAGATGGCAAGCACCTCCCTGTAGATGCTTGTACATGCTTCGTGTTGAGGAGTTTTCCAGGAATGCTGCAATGGAGAGTCGTACTCATCGATGAGAATTGCCACTTGCTGTCCGGTCTGCTCATATGCAGTTCGGATGATGGCATCAAAGCGGTCGGCAAGTTGGGCTGTTGGCTTAGGTGTTATGTCATATTCATTCTCTAATCTATCGAAAGTAATGTCAAGATAAGAGCGCAAAGTATCAGGCTCTGCTCCTGCGCGGCTCATATCGAGACGGATGACAGGTTGCTTCACCCATTCCGTCTCCAGTTCCATGATCTTCAACCCCTCGAAGAGTTCCTTCTTTCCTGTGAAGTAGGCTTCAAGTGTATCTACAAGCACCGACTTGCCAAAGCGGCGTGGGCGGCTCAGGTAATTATACTTTTTTCCCCTGTTGGCAAGTTGCCAGATAATGTCTGTCTTGTCAACATAAAGGAATCCTTCCTTTCTTATTTCCTCAAAAGACTGGATGCCAACTGGCAATCGTCTGTTGTTTGTCTTCACCATAGTTCCGGATTTTTTGTTTCCTTTTGCACTCTTTGCCGATGTGCAACTTATCTTTTGCAAATATACAATAGTTTTCCAAATTTCCCATGCTTTTTTGCTCCTTTCTTTGAGCGTTATTATGCTATAATGGTTTTATATAGCAATAATTATTGCTTGTAACAATTCTAAGAATCGTGCAGCATGACAGCCATCCATCTGAACATGATGAAACTGGAAGGAAATAAAAATCCATTCTTTAGCTTCAACCCGAAACCTGAGGACAGAAAACAAAAGTAGGAAGAAAACAGCTTCGTCTTCTTCCTACTCGATTAGTATGTCCGCTTTGGGCGGAAGTGGATTGTTATTTCACGAGTTTCTTTCCGTTCATGATGTATATACCCTTGTTGAGGGCAGAAGCGTTCTTCGTTGCCAGTCTGCCGTCGATGGTGTATATCCTGCTGTCGGCAGGGGCAGCGCCGACGGTGGTTATGCCGGTGGGGGAAGCCTCCTCCACCGCCACGCTGTGCAGGGCTGTGCGGAACATGTTCTTCTCGCTCACGTCGTGGAAGCCGATATAGAATTTGCCGTCGGCTGCAGGTGTGATGCGTGCCGTGTACAGGGTTGGGGCGCCTGGGAGGATGGTCGGTTCCAGGAGCGTGGTGGTCATTGCCTCAATCAGGGCATCGTTGCCGTATTTCACTTCCATCTTCTGGTCGAACTTCGTGTATGCCGACTGCGCCGTGAACTTCACGTCGTACACCTTGCCCTTCTGGAGCTTTATCGGCGGAGTGATGATCCAGTCGTCTGCATCGTCGTCGATGCTGTACATACTCACTGCCGTGTTCTTGTCGGATGTGCCGTAGTTGTCCACCTTGCCGTACGACCATGTCTTGCCGTCCTTGTTGGCGTCGATTACGGTGAAGGTGTTGAACACCTGCTGGTCGGAGAGGTCGGCGCTGTATGGTGTGTCGTAGCCCGGGCCTATGGTCTGTGTTCTCGACTGTGCCATGTCGCTCTCGCGGATTCCGTTTACGGCAACCACGCCGTAGTAGTATGCCGTGTTGTCGGTTGTCGGCAGCGGTTCGCTGAATGTGCGCTCGCTGATGCCCGTTGCCACCTTCACGGCACCCGGATAGCGCGTCACGTTGTATACCAGTTCGCCCAGGAATCCCTCTTTCACTCCGCCCGTCGGTGCATCCCATGTCACGGTGGCGTTGCCCGTTGCGTTGCTGTATGTGAAGCTTACGTTGCCCACCGGCAGCGGTGTGTCGAAGCCTACGTATCTCAGTATCTCATCCTCGGGGCATGCACCCTTTGAGCTTGCCACCTTTGCGGCAATCACGTTAGTGCCGCCCTCTACACCTGTCACGTTAACGCTCACCTTCTCGCCCGGCATCACGGTTCCGGTTGTCTTGCTGCCGTAGTTCAGCGTCACGGTGTATGTCATCTGCTCTCCAATCTCGTCGCCGTTCATGGTGAGCGTAGGTGCGGTGAAGGTCACGGTGCCCTCTTCGCCACCGTTGGGGAACACGGCATCGAGGTCGCCGATGCGTGCCGGACCGTCGCCCTGGTCTTCAATCGGCGGTATGCAGAGACCCACGAACGATTCGCCGTTGGGCATATCGCCTATCTTCGTGGCCTTTCCTGTCTGCAGGTCGACTGTGTAGAGGGCTGAGCCGCCGTTGGTGTCCACGGCATTCCAGTAGAATGTGTTTGTCTTTTGGTCGATTTCTCCGCTCTGTGCGTAATACTTTCCGTCGTTGGTCACGAGGTCTTTCACTCCTGTCGTTCCCACGAGTGTCTCCGTTCCGTCGTAGATGTCTATCCTGTAGAGGTTTCCGTCGTCGGCAACGCCGTAGAGGTCTTTCTCGCTTGATATTCCGAGGGCGAGATAGTAGTGTGTGGCAGTGCCGATGGTGTTGCGCTTCAGTTCATCGAAGTCCATCTTTCCGAACTCCAGCCCAGTCAGGTCGCTGTTGTAGTATACGCCGTACACCTCGCCCGTCTCGTCATACTGTGCCGTTTCTATTGCAGCGAACGTGTTGTCCAGTTCTCTGCGCGAGTATACACGGTTGCCCGATGTGTAGTTGAATTCCAGATAGTCGGTATATATCACTCCGTAGCCTACTCCCGAATAGTCGCAGGCGGTCACTCCGTATTTGCCGTCGTGTATTCTCGCTCCGCCGTTGGCTATGCATTCGTGGTTGGTGAAAATCTTTTCTATGCTTATTGTCGGCTGTATGTTGATGCGGTATAGTCCATAGTCGGACCCGTCGCTGTTCCATGTGTTTGAACTGTTGAGGCATCCCCAGAGGCGGGGACCTTTGTTGCTGTTTCCCTGCTGGCTGTCGGCGTTTGCCGGGGTGGTAGCCGCAAGCAGTGCTGCAGTGGCACACAGAATGTACTTGAATGTTCTTTTCATAGTTAATTATCTATTTTATGTTAATAATTAAGACAATGTTGATATTTTATGTGACTTTGTCTTGTTGCTTCTTGGAATATTGATGCATAATGCTGCTTTATAGCGCGCAAAAGTAAACAATTCTTTTCTTGCCTCCAAATTTTACGCGAGATAAGTGATGTGAATATTTTAAATTCTTTAGCAGAATGTTTTTTATATAGATAAAATCGTGTCATTTGTGACGGTGCTCCATAGAAAGATAAAATCTCCAACCACCCTCCTTCTTGTGGAATCGGGGTGATTGGAGATTCTGTTGTGTGCCGTTGTGTGCCGGGAGAGTTGGTTTCATTTCACTTTTCGGCACGTGGGCTGTGGGGGGATGTTATTTCTTGTTGAACTTCTTGCCGTTCTGGATAACAACACCTCTGTAGTTCTTGCCCACCTCCTGTCCGGACAGGTTGAACATCGGAGCGTTGAGGTCGAGACCGCCTTCGCCATAGATGTTGCAGATGCCTGTAGCCTTAGGCACGTCTTTCTCGAACAGGTAGATGTTCTTTGCCTTCGACTCGAAGCGCAGGTATGCGCCGCCCTTCTCGGCGGTGAGATTGTCGTCGGTGCTGAACAGTGGGGTGGTATCCTTGAATCCGAATATCCATGCCTTGTTTTTGTCGGCGGTAGTGCCGGTGAAGGCGTCGCTGGCTGTGCTGACGAGCAGGTTGCTCTTTACTACATCGGCGGCGTCGGCGTAGTTGAGTTCATAGTCACCGGCTGGTGCGTAGATTATCACGCCGGTATTTGCAGGAACCTTGCTTACCTCGGCAAGCACTGTGTATGCATCATCTTCCTTCGCCTTGACCTCAGTAACGACGTATGCCTTCAGTCCTTCGGCGGTGAAGTCTACTGCCTTTGTAGAGCTGAACATCATGTAGTTGTTCTCGGGAACTGTGAGCGTGAAGAACTTGGCAGTCATCTCCACAGTACCGAAATCCTTTTCCGTTGCGTCTACGAGAACAGAGTCGGCTGCCGTGAAGTCCTCATATCTGTCAATCTTTGCGCTGAGCAGATAGTTGAAGTCCTGTTCCACGTTCATTTCGAACTTTCCTTCCGCGTCGGTAGCTGCTGTTGCGGTGTAGTCGGTGCCAGACAGAGTGGTCAGTGTTACAGTGGCGTTTTCGAGAGCCTTGCCGCTGCACATCACGATACCCGTAGCCTTGGCGAGCGGTTTGGTCATTACGACGGTGCCGAAGTCCTTGTCGCCATTTACGGGAACAGCCTCAGTGGCTGCATAGGCGTTGAAGCCATCCATGTTAACGGCAAGCGTGTAGCTGTAGTCCTGTTCCACGTCGATAGCGAACTTGCCCTCGGCGTCGGTAGCGGCAGTGGCGGCAGCCACGTCGGCGTTGTCGGCTGTAAGAGTAACGGTAGCGTCCTTCAGCGGCGAACCGTGGTATTTCACGATACCCGTAGCCTTGGCGAGCGGCTTGGTCATCTCTATGGTCGGGAGCACGAAGTCCTCGTCGCCAACGGCAACCGGCTCGGCTGTCGTGTAGTCGTTGTAGCCCTCGGCAGTGGCGGTGAGGGTGTAGCTCTGCGCGTGTCTTACGGCGTCAAACTTGAATGTTCCGTCCTCGCCGGTGGTGGCTGTGAGGTTCTCTTCGCCTTCGCGGCTCAGTGTCACGGTCACTCCTGCGAGAGGAGCCTTGTGATAGGTGGCGTTTCCGGAGAATGCCACGAACGAGTTGACCATCTGTATGTCCTTCACCATATCGGTGTCGAACGAGAGGGAGTCGGCGGCAGTGAAGTCGTCGTAGCCCTCGGCTGTTGCCGTGAGCTGGTATTTCTTGCCAGCCTGCATCACGTTGAGCGAGTATGTTCCGTCCTCGGCAGTGGTAGTGGTGTACACCACGTCGTCGTCGCTGCGCAGAGTTACGGTAGCGTTGGCAAGAGCCGTCTCGCCGCAGCTCACCTTGCCCGTCAGGGCTGCCGGCTTGGCATCAAGCTCAATCTCGATAATCGGGTTGTTCTTCGGACCGTTTGCCATAGAGTAGCCCTTGGCGTAGGAGTGCTTCTCCGTGTCGTCCACCTTATAATATATGTAGCCATAGTCCCTCGACTTGATGTAGGTGCAGATGCGCAGTGCTGTCGTTCCGTCCCATACCAGAGGTTCGGCGAACGAGAAGGTGTTCACAGCGCCCTCGCTTGAGGTTATATTCACGTCCTCGTTGTTGTAGATGCTGATGTGGTTCAGTCCTTCATAGTCGGCACATGGGTTGGCTGGTGTGTCGCCGTCGGTGGCAAAGCCAATGTATGCGTCGGCTGTGGTTGTCCTGTAGGTCTTGTCGGTGTTTGTCGTTCCCCTCATTGTGATCGACTTTATCTTTGCGCCCGAAGACATGCCGTATTTCTGCAGCATGCTCACCGGATAGAATGAGTCGCAGGTGCCGCCGCTGTCGGCATAGTACCAGTAGATGGCAACGTCGTTCTGCTTGCCTTCGCCGGAGCCGATGGTGAGAGTGCTCTTGAACTGCTCTTCGCCAATGGTCACGTTCACGGTGTCGGTAGTGAAGCGTATGTTGTCGTCAGCGTTCTCAAACACGGCGTATGCCTTGTACTCGCCCACCTTGTGGGGCTTGATGTCGAACGTGAATGTGGTGTCGCTGCATGCCGGTATTGCTGTGGCATCGGCTGTTGCAACAACGTCCTCGTCGAAGTAGAGCTTCATGGTGTACGAACCTGCCGGCTCGGGCTTGGTGTTGAGGTTCTTCATCGTAACCTTTGCCACGAGCGGATAGTTCACCGACCCTGTTTTCTGTATTTCGCTGCTCAGCAGGCTGATGTCGTGTGTTACGGGAACGATATCGTAGCCGTAGATGTTGTCGATTGTTGTGTAGCCCGCACCGAAGCCGATATACCAGTTTCCGGCAGGAATCTCCGTGATGGAGAAGTTGGTGAGTTTGGCGTAGTTGCTGTAGCTGTAGCTTGTGCTGCCGGCATCGCTGCTGAGTTCGTCGGCTATGATCTGGCGTGCCAGAGTCCAGTTGTGGCGGTCGGTGGAGTAGTAGATGTTCAGGTATGCATCCGTGCCGGTTGACCATTTGCTCACCTTGCCCACGTCGATGGAGAGAGCCTCGCCCTCTTCAACCTTGAGCAGAGGTGTAACGAACTTGTCGTCGGCTCCTACCAGGTGGTTCTTCAGGAAATACACGTTGTCGCTTGTCACAACATCGCGCTGTGTAACGTCCCAGTTCTTCTCCACGTATGAGCCCGGAGGCAACTGCTGGTCTTCGAAGTTTGCATAGAACTTGTTCGGGTCGAGCACGGTGGCACTCAGCTTGAACGTATAGTCTTCTATGCCTGTGGCAGAGATGGTGAGCGTGCCGTTGTATTCGCCTGCAGCATCAGCGAGAGCTGTTATTTCGAGAGTCTTTTCCTCGCCAGCTGCCAGTGTGAACGGCTCGGCGAAGTTTGTGGTGAATCCTGCTGGCGCGGTGGCAGTAAGGTTCTGCATCGGTGCACCGCCCCTGTTTGTTATGAGGAATGAGCGTGTGGCCTTTCTGTTAATTTTGTGGAAGTCAACCGCTGTTCCAGTTGCCTGTGTCACTCCGTTTGACGACACGTTGAGTATAGGCAGATACGGCACCGGCTCAATCCATACGGCATACTGCGCCTTGGTGTTGCTCACGTTTTCCTTCACGTTGTAGCTGTTGTATTCGGGATATACCGATGCGTCAACCTGTCCGGTGATTGTGATTTCCTTGTATTCTCCTATGGCGATAGGTTCAGTTATCGGGCTGGTGAAGACAACGGCGTCGCCGTTGGTCTGGTTTACGAGCGACAGCGAGTATCCCTCCGTTCCGGCTGCAAGGTCGAGGTCGCCGGTGTTCTGTATCTTCACGCTGAAGTTGATGTCGAACTTGTTGTCCTCGTTGCAGTATGGCTTTGCTTCGCCGTTGTTTGTAATCTGCTGTATGTGCAGCCCTGCCTCTTTCGTCACGTCCGCCTGGTCGGCATAGAAGTCGTCGATGGTAAGTCCGCATACATATAGTCCGATGTATGTCTCTTCCGTGAGTTCCGGAATTTCAACCTGTGTCCATGTGTTCCAGTTGTATGTCGGCGTGGTGGTCGGTGCGATTTCGTCGCCCAGCACGTAGCCTTCGCTGGTCTTGGTCACTTTATAGAACTTCAGGTCGGTGGTGTATGCCTTTTTCGTGGCCCATATTCCCACTTTTCCTTTCACTTTCGGTGTAACGAGGATATCGTTGGCGCTGCCTCTGTTTGAGTACGGGCCCAGCGCTGTCTGGTCGCCGCACCCCAGGCATCCCACGCCGTCGTGTCCTGACGATGCGTTGTATTCATAGGGTACGTAATAGTCGTTCCCGGAGGCCGTGTAGTAACTCACGATGTGTCCCCAGCTGGAACCGACCTTGAAGTCGTGAGATTGCGTGCTGATGTACTTGCTGAAGTCCATCTTGTAATTCTGCACGATCTCCGCCTTTACTGTATTTATGCCGCATAGCATTGCAAGCACAAATATCAAGTAGTAGTTTAGCTGTTTCATAGTGCAACTTTTATAAAATTAGTAAAATGGTGATGTCCTTTGCAAAATTACATTAATAATATTTAAACACCAAGCAAAATGTTGTTTTATTTTATTGTTGGTGTATAAAAAGTTGTTTCGTTCTGTTTTTCATTGCCATACTGATAGCTTTCCTGCTTGTTGTTCCAGGAAACCAATGTAACTGTAATGTGTTCTTCTGTGAAATAATGTTTATCCCTCAACCGATCGTCAGGACGTTTAATGTGTTTCCATGAAGACCGATTTGGTGGTAAAAGCATTCGGGTTGCTGTAAAACAATGAGGACTGCCCGGTTTCACAACCAAACAGCCCTCGCCTTAAACAACCAATAAAAGAAATAGATTGTATGTGGTTTATCTTATAAACAGTAGTTCGCGGTATTTGGGGAGCGTCCACAGCTCGTCGCTCACAGAGAGCTCCAGCTTGTCGATGTGGTAGCGTATCTCCTCCATCTTGGGAACCACCGTGTCGTGGTATGCCACAGCTTTCTCGCGCTCCGATGCAATCTTGTTTGCCACCTTGCGCGCGTTCACCAGGTCTTCCACTCCTTTTTCTATAATCTGAATGCGCTCGGCAATCTCCTCGATGAGTTTCATGTTGCGCGAGTTCAGCTTGTCTGCCTTTTCGGCAGGGAACACGGAGCGCATGCTCAGCGCGTTCTTCAGCAGCATACTCTGGTAGTGGGTGGCTACTGGTATGATGTGGTTCATAGTGAGGTCGCCCATTACGCGTGCCTCAATCTGGATCTTCTTCGTGTATGTCTCCCACTTCACCTCGTTGCGTGCTTCAAGTTCCTTGCGGCTCATCACGTTGAGGCTTGTGAACATCTTTACGGATGATTTGCTCAGATAGTTGTCGAAGATTACCGGACAGCTTGTCTCGCAGTCCAGTCCGCGTTTCTTCGCCTCTTCCACCCATTCGTCGGAATATCCGTTGCCGTCGAAGCGGATAGGCTTGCATGCCTTTATGTCGTCGCGCAGCACGCTGATGATGGCCTTTGTCTGGTCTGTTCCCTCGGCGATGAGTGCATCCACGCGCGCCTTGAAGTCGTTCAACGCCTCTGCCACGGCAGAGTTCAGCGCGATCATTGCCGATGCGCAGTTTGCCTCAGAGCCCGGTGCACGGAATTCGAACCTGTTTCCCGTGAAGGCGAATGGCGATGTGCGGTTGCGGTCGGTGTTGTCGATTATAAGTTCCGGAATCTCGGGTATGTCCATCTTCATTCCCTGCTTGCCCTTCATGTTGAAGATGTCCTCGCTATCGCTGTTCTCGATATGGTCGAGCAGTTCGGTGAGCTGTGTGCCGAGGAATGAGGAGATGATTGCTGGTGGTGCCTCGTTGGCTCCCAGTCGGTGTGCGTTTGTTGCGCTCATGATGGATGCCTTAATCAGTCCGTTGTGATTGTACACACCCATCAGTGTTTCCACGATGAACGTCACGAACCGCAGGTTTGACTCCGGTGTCTTGCCCGGTGCGTGGAGCAGCACTCCCGTATCGGTCGAGAGACTCCAGTTGTTGTGCTTTCCGCTTCCGTTGATGCCGGCGAACGGCTTTTCGTGCAGCAGCACGATGAATCCGTGCTTCCGTGCCACCTTCTTCATCAGCGACATGAGCAGCATGTTATGGTCTACAGCCAGGTTGCATTCCTCGAAGATAGGTGCTATCTCGAACTGGTTCGGTGCCACCTCGTTGTGTCTTGTCTTGCATGGGATTGACAGTTCCAGAGCCTGTATCTCAAGGTCTTTCATGAACGCCTGCACACGGTCGGGTATAGTGCCGAAGTAGTGGTCGTCCATCTGCTGGTTCTTTGCCGAGTCGTGTCCCATGAGCGTGCGTCCGGTGAGCATGAGGTCGGGGCGTGCACTGTAGAGGTCGGCATCCACGAGGAAGTATTCCTGTTCCCATCCCAGATTTGTGGTGACCTTCGTCACCTTCGGGTCGAAATAATGGCAAACGTTCGTTGCTGCCACGTTCACGGCGTGCAGTGCGCGCAGCAGTGGTGCCTTGTAGTCGAGAGCCTCTCCGGTGTATGATATGAACACCGTTGGGATGCAGAGCGTGTCATCGATGATGAACACCGGCGATGTCGGGTCCCAGGCCGAGTATCCTCTTGCCTCGAATGTGTTTCTGATTCCTCCGTTGGGGAAAGAGCTTGCGTCAGGTTCCTGCTGTACGAGCAACTTGCCTGAGAACTCCTCGATCATTCCTCCCTTGCCGTCGTGTTCGATGAATGCGTCGTGCTTCTCGGCTGTTCCTCCGGTCAGTGGCTGGAACCAGTGCGTGTAGTGTGTGACACCGTTTTCCTCGGCCCACTGCTTCATTCCGCTTGCCACGGAATCAGCTATGGAGCGGTCGAGTGTGGCTCCGTTGTCCATTACATTGATAAGTTTGTCGTAGACATCGGCAGGCAGGTACTTGTACATCTTGGCACGGTTGAACACGAATTTCCCGAAATACTCAGAAGGGCGCTCCACCGGTGCAATCACTTCGAGGGGACGCTTCTTGAATGCTTCCTCAACGACCTGGAATCTTAAATTTGCCATTGTTAAAGTTTTTAGTTTTAGTTTGTACGTTTCTAAACTGTTGCAAAGGTAATGCTTTTTTTTGTTTATCACGTACTTTTGTTTTGAGTTTCTGTTATTTTGTTTACATTATGGATTTTTTTAACTTTTGTTCAGCCATTTGGCTATGCGCAGCATCGCTTCCTGGCAGTCTGCGCGGTCGCCGAACGAGGTGAATCTTACGTATCCCTCGCCGCTCGGACCGAACCCCACACCCGGCGTACACACTATCTGTGCGCCGTAGAGCAGCTGTTCGAAGAACTTCCAGCTGTCGGTGCCTTCCGGTGTCTTCACCCATAGGTACGGGGCGTTCTCTCCGCCGTACACGCTGAATCCCATCCCTGTCAGGGCCTCGCGCATCAGTTTCGCGTTGCCCATATAATAGTTTATGGTTTCCTTCACCTGAGCCTTGCCCTCGGGCGAGTATATCGCTTCGGCAGCGCGCTGGCTGATGTAGCTCGTGCCGTTGAACTTCGTGCATTGGCGGCGGTCCCACAGCGGGTTGAGTGCCAGTCGCTGCCTGCCGTCGAGTGTCACGGCGGTCAGCTCCTTCGGCACGATGGTGTAGCCGCAGCGCACGCCGGTGAACCCGGCCGTCTTCGAATAGCTGTGGAACTCTATCGCCACTTTCTTCGCTCCTTTTATCTCGTAGATGGAGTGGGGGATGCTGGGGTCTGTGATGTATGCCTCGTAGGCGGCGTCGTAGAGAATCAGCGCGTCGTTCTTAATGGCGTAGTTCACCCATTTCTTCAGTTCCTCCTTCGTTATCACCGTCCCCGTGGGGTTGTTTGGATAGCATAGGTATATCATGTCCACGCGGTGGTCGGGCAGCTGCGGCACGAATCCGTTGCCCTCGCAGCATGGCATGTACGTCACGTTGCTCCATTTTCCGTCTTCGAGCATTCCGGCGCGTCCGCACATCACGTTCGAATCGATGTATACGGGGTAAATCGGGTCGGTCACGCCGATGCTGTTGTCCCAGCGCACCAGTTCGCCGATGTTTCCCGTATCGCTTTTCGCACCGTCGTTCACGAACACCTCGCTCGGGTCGAGCTTTATGCCCCTCGGCAGGAAATCGTTCTTCACGATAGCCTCGCGCAGCCACAGGTATCCCTGTTCCGGTCCGTAGCCGTGGAAGGTTTCCTTGTCTGCCATGTCGTCCACCGCCTTGTGCATCGCCTTTATCACGGCTGGTGCCAGAGGCTGCGTCACGTCGCCTATGCCCAGGCTTATGACACGGCTCTTGGGATGGGATACCTTGTATGCGTTAACCTTCTTTGCTATGTCGGCAAAGAGGTAGTTCTTCTGGAGTTTCAGATAATGTTCGTTGATGAGTGCCATATTTGTGTCTGTTTTTTTTTTTATGTTTATTTCCCCGTCGAACACGGATTCCGCCGTGCCCGTCATGTATACGTGGTTGTCCTCTTCTCTCCATTCTATGTGGAGTTCGCCGCCGTCCATGACCACTGTCGCCCGTCTGCCGCACCGTCCGGTGTGCGCTGCAGCCACAGCCGTGGCGCAGGCTCCCGTGCCGCATGCCATGGTTATTCCGCTTCCGCGCTCCCACACGCGTGTCCTGATTCTGTCCTGCGGCAGCAACTGCGCGAATTCGATGTTGCACCTTTCGGGGAATACAGCGTTGCGCTCCAGTATCCGTCCGTAGCGGCTTATGTCGATGCTGTTGATGTCGTCGACGAATATCACGAAGTGCGGGTTGCCCATACACACGAACGTGCCGCAGAACCGTCTGCCGTCTGCCGTCAGCTCTCCGCCGTCTGCCGGAATGTATTGTGCGGCATTCTCCAGCTGCGGCTCGAGCATGTCCACTGTCACTTGCTCCACCGTCTTTCCGTCGGCTCCGGTGTGCAGATTCAGCGTCTTTATGCCCGACAGGGTTTCGAGCCTGATGCTGGTCTTGTCGGTCATTCCGCGTTCGAACAGGTATTTGCCGATGCATCTCGACGCGTTTCCGCACATCATTGCCTCCGAACCGTCGGCATTGAATATGCGCATGCGGTAGTCGGCGTCTGCCGACAGCGGTTTGCAGATGAGCACCAGTCCGTCGCTTCCTATTCCCTTGTGGCGGTCGCTCCATTTCGTGGCGCACTCCTCGGGGGTGTCTATATTATATAATAAGGTGTTTACGTAGATGTAGTCGTTTCCCGCTCCGTGCATCTTCGTGAATTTAATCCTTTTCCTGTCCATTTTTTTTTGCCTTTTTAGCTTGTCTTGTCAGCATTAAGTTCGTTTCTGGTTGCAAAAATACAACATTCTGCACTAAACATGATAAATAATGTGTCGTTTTTATCTTTTATTTTATTAAAAATAACAAACCGTAAGCATTGCTTCCTTTTCTACTTACAAGCTGTTTGGATTTGCTGTTTTCGATGCTCCAACTATAAGCAGAATATAAAAATATAATCAAAATTTGCTCCGGGTGTATGCTATTCTAACTTTTTGTTGTATCTTTGCACTCGAAACATTGCAATATGTAAAGCTTTTGCAAAAGCGACATAAAGATATAGAGCAAACACGAATACCACAACCGCCTAATACTTAAGAAACCGGAGTGTCATGCGTATGGACATCCATGTCCTATGTGTGGCACTTATCTATGTATACCCCCTCTTCTGGACTGATACCTCACTCCCTTTGTTTGTTAACAGTTGTTTACAGTATTGCGGAGATTGTTTAATATTTGCTTTTCGGAATTGTTTACATTGTTATTTATCCTTATCGCCTATTCCGTACCGTTGTGCGATTTCGCGATGCTGAAGCCGATGGACAGAAATGGAAAATGTATCGGAAAAGAATACAGAAATAGTGGTTTTACCGCTCCAAAACGGAAAATACCCTCAAGCGTTTGGCAAAAACTTTTCGATCGTTCATATCGAACGGTTAAAGCGTTCAATATGAATCGCTGGAAAAATAGCCGTTTCCTTCTTTTGTAAAAGATGTATTTTGTTGTAATACAGGTAGTTGCGACGTTTTGGAAATTTTGCGATTTTTGCGGACAAAATTCCTCGTTGCCGAAAATAATCGATTCTCAGAGCGTTGCTGTCTCGGGAATTTAACATTTAGAGCCGCTGTTGATGTAAAAAAAATTAACCCGGAACCAGCATCAGAGTGGTTCCGGGCTAAACCTATTTCCTTTTCCTGTTGGCGCGCTGCTGGCGGTATTTCGCCTTCTGCATCGCCGAGCCGCTGCCGTGCGCACCTGTGATGTAAGCCTTCTTCTTGGCTTTCGTCTTCACCTTGCCGTTGCCGGAGTCGCCCTGCCGCGCCGGACGGAACGTCATTCCGCCCTCGATAATCTGGTCTATGTCCATAGTCTTATTCTGTGGTTTGGGTGATAGAGTCTCCGATTAGTGGTGGAACAGTCGTACGCCCGTGAACGCCATCGTGATGCCGTATTTGTCGCAGGTGTCGATCACGTGGTCGTCGCGCACCGAGCCGCCTGCCTGTGCGATGTATTCCACTCCGCTCTTGTGGGCGCGCTCGATGTTGTCGCCGAACGGAAAGAAAGCGTCGCTGCCCAGTGCCACCTTCGTGTTCTTGGCTATCCACTCCTTCTTCTCCTCGGCTGTGAGCACCTCTGGCTTCTCGGTGAAGAACTGCTGCCATGTGCCGTCGGCAAGCACGTCGTTGTGGTCCTCGCTGATGTACACGTCGATGGTGTTGTCGCGGTCGGCGCGGCGTATTCCCGGCACGAACGGCAGGTTCATCACCTTCGGGTGCTGGCGCAGCCACCAGATGTCGGCTTTGTTTCCGGCGAGGCGTGTGCAGTGGATACGGCTCTGCTGTCCGGCACCGATGCCGATAGCCTGTCCGTCCTTCACGTAGCACACGGAGTTGCTCTGCGTGTATTTCAGCGTGATGAGGCTGATGATGAGGTCGCGCTTTGCCTCCTCGGTGAATGTCTTGCTCTTTGTGGGGATGTTCTCGAAGAGAGCCGGGTCGTCGAGCTTCACCTCGTTGCGTCCCTGCTCGAAGGTCACTCCGAACACCTGCTTGTGCTCCACTGGTGCAGGTTTGTATGTGGGGTCAATCTTTATCACGTTGTATGTGCCCTTGCGCTTGGGGCGCAGAATCTCGAGGGCCTCCTCGGTGAATCCGGGAGCTATCACTCCGTCGCTCACCTCGCGCTTGAGCAGAGTGGCGGTGGCGGCGTCGCAGGTGTCGCTCAGTGCCACGAAGTCGCCGTATGAACTCATGCGGTCGGCGCCGCGCGCCCTTGCGTATGCGCAGGCGATGGGCGAAAGCTCCATCTTCAGGTCGTCAACGAAGTATATCTTCTTCAGTGTGTCGCTCAGCGGCAGTCCCACGGCGGCTCCTGCTGGCGAAACGTGCTTGAAGCTTGCTGCGGCGGGCAGTCCTGTCGCCTCTTTCAGTTCCTTCACCAGCTGCCAGCTGTTCAGCGCATCAAGGAAGTTGATGTAGCCGGGGCGTCCGTTCAACACTTCGATAGGCAGCTCTCCCTCCTCCATGTATATTCTGGAAGGCTTCTGGTTGGGATTGCATCCGTACTTTAATTGTAGTTCTTTCATTCTGTTTTGATGAATTATAATCTTTCTACCTTAATTTGTGCCTGCAAATTTACCCTTTTTCCGTCACACGGCAAAGAACTCGTATTGTTAATTTTATGTAAAAGATTGCTTTCGTATTTGTCTGCGTTTTATAGTATGTAGAAAAAATCGTACCTTTGCAATCCGATTATTTAGTTGGGGGAAGCACTTAGAACCCCCTCGGGCGTTGTGTTAATAGTTGCGCTTTTGGCCGAGCGCGACGGTTAGTGAATCAGCGTTCAAGCGATTTTCCATATTGCAGCTTTCTTGCTCTTATATAATTAAGGTGGGAAGGGTGGATGTGTGGAAAGGCGTAAAGAAAGTAATAAAAAAACGTTTTTTAGTAGTAAAATTTTAACATCAGAAATGAACACTTTAAGTTACAAGACTATTTCCGCAAACAAGGAAACAGTAAACAAAGAGTGGGTTGTTATTGACGCCACAGACCAGGTAGTTGGTCGTCTTTGCTCTAAGGTTGCAAAGCTGCTGCGCGGCAAGTACAAGCCAAACTTCACACCGCACGTGGACTGCGGTGACAACGTAATCATCATCAACGCCGGCAAGGCTTACTTCACCGGCAAGAAGGAAACCGACAAGGTTTACACACGTTATACTGGTTACCCGGGCGGTCAGCGCTTCAATACTCCTGCCGAGCTCCGCACTCGCAAGGGTGGTGTTGACAAGATTATCCGTCACGCCGTTAAGGGTATGTTGCCAAAGGGTCCGCTCGGACGTCACATCCTGGACAACCTTTATGTATATGAGGGCACAGAGCACAACCACGAGGCTCAGAAGCCAAAAGCAATCGATATTAACCAGTATAAATAATTCATACGATAATGGAAGTAATTAACGCAATTGGTCGCCGCAAGAGTGCCGTAGCACGTGTATACATGAGCGAGGGTACAGGCAAGATAACCATTAACAAGAAAGATATTACTGAGTATTTCCCATCAGCAATCGTACAGTACGTTGTAAAGCAGCCTCTGCTCGCTCTGGATGTTGTTGAGAAGTATGACATCAAGGCAAACCTCGACGGCGGCGGCTTTACAGGCCAGAGCCAGGCTCTCCGCCTCGCTATCGCACGCGCCCTCGTTAAGGTGAACGCTGAAGACAAGAAGGCCCTCAAGGATCAGGGCTTCATGACTCGCGACTCTCGTGCCGTTGAGCGTAAGAAGCCGGGTCAGCCGAAGGCACGCCGTCGCTTCCAGTTCAGCAAGCGTTAATCCTGACCGGATAGCTGGACGCTGTTTAGCATCTAAACTGGCAAGACTTGCCGCATAGGGCAATTACCTGCCGGTTGGTTCTAACGAAACAGAATTAAATAAGAAAGTAAACAACAACATTTAACAAGAAAACAAAATGTCAAGAACAAATTTTGATATGCTTCTGAAGGCCGGATGTCACTTCGGTCACCTCACACGCAAGTGGAATCCTGCAATGGCTCCTTATATCTTCATGGAGCGTAACGGCATTCATATCATCGATCTGTACAAGACAGCTGCCAAGGTTGACGAGGCTGCTGAGGCTCTGAAGCAGATCGCAAAGTCAGGAAAGAAAATCCTGTTCGTTGCTACTAAAAAACAGGCTAAGGACGTAGTGGCTGCAAAGGCTGCTTCTGTAAACATGCCATACGTTATCGAGCGCTGGCCGGGCGGTATGCTCACAAACTTCCCCACAATCCGCAAGGCTGTGAAGAAGATGGCCAACATCGATAAGCTGATGAACGACGGAACATACTCTAACCTGTCCAAGCGCGAGATTCTGCAGATTTCACGCCAGCGCGCAAAGCTCGAGAAGAACCTCGGTTCTATCGCCGACCTTACACGTCTGCCGTCTGCACTCTTCGTGGTTGATGTTATGAAAGAGGCCATCGCCGTTAAGGAGGCTAAGCGTCTTGGTATTCCTGTATTCGCTATCGTGGATACAAACTCCAACCCGAAGGACGTTGACTTCATGATTCCTGCAAATGACGACGCAAAGGACAGCATCGACGTGATCCTGTCTGCTTGCTGCGACGCCATCAACGAGGGTCTTGAGGAGCGCAAGGTGGAGAAGGCTGACGAGAAGGCTGCCAAGGAGCAGGCTGAGACAGCCGAGGACAAGCCAAAGCGCGCACGCAAGGCTGCACGCAAGGACGCTCCCGCAGAGGAGGCTCCGGCAGAGGCTTAATCAATAAAGCATAAAGAGTTAGGAACGTTGAATTAATCGTTTTTCGGAATTTTAATTCAATGTTCCTTTTTCAATATTAATCAAAACCTAATTCATTTTTTAAGACTATGGCTGTATCAATAGCTGATATTCAGAAGCTGCGCAAAATGACCGGCGCCGGCCTTTCTGATTGCAAGAAGGCTCTCACCGAAACTGAGGGCGATTTCGACAAGGCAGTAGAGATTATCCGTGAGAAGGGACAGGCTATCGCTGCAAAGCGTTCTGACCGCGAGACTTCAAACGGCTGCGTGCTCGTTAAGTATGCTGACAACTTCGGCGCTATCGTTGCCCTGAAGTGCGAGACAGACTTCGTTGCTAACGGAGCTGACTATATCAAACTGACACAGGATATCCTCGACGCTGCTGTTGCAGCTAAGGCTAAGAGCCTTGACGAGGTTAAGGAGCTGGCACTGGCTGACGGAACAAAGGTTCAGGACGCTGTAATCGCACGCTCTGGTATCACTGGCGAGAAGATGGAGCTCGACGGCTACAACTTCATCGAGGGTGAGAATATATCTACATACGACCATATGAGCAAGCACACACTCTGCACAATGGTCCAGACAAACAAACCGGCTGAGGAGCAGGCTCACGCTATCGCAATGCAGGTGGCTGCAATGAAGCCGCTGGCACTGAACGAGGCTGGCATCTCTGCCGAGACCATCGAGGAGGAGAAGAGAGTGGCTGCCGAGAAGACAAAGCAGGAGCAGGTGCAGAAGGCTGTTGACGCTGCGCTGAAGAAGGCTGGCATCAACCCGGCACACGTTGACTCTGAGGAGCACATGGAGTCGAACATGGGCAAGGGATGGATCACCGCTGAGGACGTTGCCAAGGCTAAGGAAATCATCGCTACCGTTTCTGCAGAGAAGGCTGGTAACATTCCTGCTGCGATGCTCGAGAACATCGTGAAGGGACGTATCAACCGCTTCTTCAAGGAGAACTGTCTGCTCAACCAGGAGTTCATCCAGGACAGCAAGCTCTCTGTTGCCGACTATCTGAAGGCTGCCGACAAGGAGCTCACAGTGGTTGACTTCAAGCGCTTCTCTCTGAACGCAGACTAATCCAAGGATTATTCTAATTCTAATATAACAAGGCCAGGCAAGAGATTTCACGATCGTTTGCTTGGCTTTTACTGTTTCTGAAATCTGGCTGTAACCATAATACTATACTGAATATGAAAAAGCTGAATCTCATAATGAAACCACTGCTGTCGGTGATTGTTTCAATAGCATGGCAGTGTGCATACAGCCAAATCACCGTGGTTGACGCAAACGACAAACTGCCCGTCATATCTGCAAGCATCTACGACGGAGAAAGAAATGATGTAGTAGGAATCACCGACTACGACGGCAAGCTGCCCAAAGCTGCAGAACAGCTCAGGAGCATACACATACAACACATAAACTACACACCAGTAAACATAGACCTGCAGTCGCTGAAAGACTCGACGATATTCCTAACGCCATGCACACACAGGCTTCCAGAAGTGAAAATCACGAAGAAGAAAGACGCAATGCTAAGGATGAAGGTGTATGTCAGACAGATGAGCGTGCTGAAAAACAAGCCGGCAACCGTGAGCGAAAGCATAGTATATATGTATTTCAAGGAAAATACAGACAAAGACAAACCGGATTCATACAAAATCCTGTCGGAAGCCAGATACAAGGACGAAAAGGCGTTTGAGGGCGAGACAAAGATGCTCAGGTCATTGGCAAACTTCAGCAACCCTACAACATTCGCACGCTTCAACGGATACAAACACTATAACATGTTGAAGGGGTCGAGAAGAATCAGAAGCGGATGGAAAAGACTGGGCATGGTATGCTATATGAACGAAGACCCGATAAACAAACGCTGCGAAATAGTTACAGACAGCATGTTTTCCGACAAACCGTTCAAGGTGCCGGTCCTCGGATTCTCATTCGGTGACGTGTACAACAGCGAAACATACAGTACGGAATACGGAGAACCGAAAATATACAGCCTGATAAATATGACCGACAGATACCGCGCCTACCAGACAAAGACTATGGGATACGTGGATACTGTCGTGGAAATGTACATCCTCGGCATTGACCTGGCAACAAAGGCGGAAATGAAAGCGGACAAGAAACTCAAGCCCGTACCGTTTGAAAGACCCGAAGGCATCGTGGCAAAAGACGACTGGCTCACCACTACCGTAAAGAGGATGACAAGGATGGAATAACGGAACATAAAGATAAAACAAATATAAGATGAAAATTTTTGCAGTAGGATTGAACTATCCGCAACACAATAAAGAGCTTAACGAAACGTTATATAGAGGAGAAACTCCCGTAATCTTCATGAAGGCAGACTCGTCGCTGCTGAAGGACGGGAAACCATTCTTCGTGCCCGACGACATGGGGCGCATCGACTACGAGACGGAAATAGTGGTGCGCATCTGCCGTCTGGGGAAAGCCATTCCGGCACGCTTCGCCCACAGGTACTACGATGCAGTGACCGTGGGCATCGACTTCACGGCACGCGAGATGCAGGAGCAGCTGCGACAGAAAGGGCTGCCCTGGGAGATGTGCAAGGGATTCGACGGAGCGGCAGCGATAGGAGAGTGGGTGCCGGTGGAGAAATTCCGCGACGTGCAGACGCTGCCCTTCCATCTGGAAATAAACGGAAAGACGGTGCAGGAAGGATGCACGGCCGATATGCTCTTCAAAATAGACGAAATAATAGAATACATAAGCAAGTACTTCACGCTGAAGACTGGCGACATACTCTATACCGGAACACCGGCAGGAGTAGGACCGGTGAATATCGACGACCACCTCACGGGGTATATCGAAGACAGAAAAGTGCTTGAGTTCAATATAAAGTAAATGAAAAGAAACTTTCTTCTATATCTGCTCTTAGTCCTGTGTCCGCTGACAGTGGGCGCACAGACGTTCTTCAACCTCACGGCTGCCGACGTGAAGATAGACGGCAGCGTGCCGTACTTTACCCACTCAGTGGCGATGGGTGACAACTATGCTGACTCCGTCTACACGGTGAAGATTGAATATCCGGAATTCATAAACATGAGCAATTCCGATATCAATAAGCTGAAGGCGATGGGGAAGGACGGGCTGAACGGAATCGACGCAGGCTCTCTGCCGGAGATGCCCGTAGTGGAGAAGAACATCGTGGTGGAACGTAAGAAGGGCAGGATGGAGATCGGTTTCTCGCCCATCGTGTTCAGGGATGGAAAATACAAAAAACTCGTGAGCTTTATGCTGAGAGTGGAAGCAAAGGCAAGAAGCAGGGCGGCAAGGAGGGCAAACGCAAAGGAGGAGGCGACGAAAGCCGAACGGTACGCAAAGAACTCCGTGCTGGCAAGCGGAAGATGGGTAAAGATAAGAGTGCCATCGACGGGAGTATACCAGATTACCGACGCACTGCTGCGGCAGGCGGGATTCTCCGACCCGACAAAGGTGAAGGTCTACGGCTACGGCGGAGCCTTGCACAAGGAGGAACTGAGCGGAGAGAGCATCATGGCATACGACGACCTGAAGGAGGTGGCGACATGCACGGTGAACGGCAAGCGGCTGTTCCGTGCCGTGGGAACAGTGACGTGGGAATCGCCGACATCATACAAACGCACGCGCAATCCCTATTCCGACTACGGATATTATTTCCTCACGCAGAGCGATGGCGAACCGCTGAGTGTGGATTCTGCCACATTTGTTTCGTCGTTCTATCCCGACAACGGCGACTATCATCTTCTGCACGAAGTGGACAACTATGCCTGGTATCAGGGAGGAAGGAATCTGTATGAGAGTACGCCGGTGAATGCCGGTGCGACAGCTACATACAACCTCAACTCCACCGCCGACCAGGGGACGGCAGGCAAAATGTATATCGTCCTGTCGTGGCCAACGGCAGGCGGCTCGGCAGAGATTTCAGTGAACGACTCCGTGGTGGGCAGGATATCCAAAGGAATGGGCAGCGAATATGACCATGGCTTGATCGGCGATGCCGTGTATACGCTGAAAAACCTGCAAAAGGCGAACAGCGTGAAGGTGACGAATACCGGAAGTTCGCAGATGCGACTCGATTATATAGCCATCACATTCCAGAATCCGCGTCCGGAGCCGAAACTCTCCGTGGAGACATTCCCGGCACCGGAATATGTATACACCATAACAAACCAGAACCACCATGCCGACAAGGCGTGCGATATGGTCATCATTGTGCCTACGAGTCAGAAAACCGTGAAGCAGGCTGAACAGCTCAAGGCTTATCACGAGAAGCACGACAATATGAAGGTGCGCATCGTGCCGGCCGATGAGCTGTACAACGAGTTCTCGAGCGGAACACCGGAGGCTGATGCCTACCGGCTGTATATGAAGATGCTTTACGACCGTGCGGAAACGGAAGAGGAAATGCCCAAATATCTCGTGCTCTTCGGAAACTGCGTGTGGGACAACAGAATGAACACCACTGCGACATCGACATTCAATCCCGACGACTATCTGCTCTGCTTCGAAAGCGAGAATTCAGTACATGGAGTGATATGCTTCGTTGACGACAACTTCTTCTGTGCTCTCGATGACGGCGAGGGAAAAAACGCATCGGCTAACACAAGCAAGAAGGACAAATATGATGTTGCCGTGGGACGATTCCCGGTGACTACAGCCGACGAGGCACAGATAATGGTGGACAAGGCGATAAGCTACATGGACAACGAAAATGCTGGAAGCTGGCAGAATGTTGCAATGTTCATGGGCGACGACGGCAACGACGTGACGCACACTTCAGCAGCCGACGGTGCAGCGAAGATTGTGGAGGAACTCTGTCCGGCACTTGAGGTGAAGCGCGTGTTCTGGGATATGTATCCGGTAGTTACAACGGCAACGGGCAACACATATCCCGAAATAACAAATATCGTGAAGAAACAGCAGAACGAGGGTGTGCTGCTCATGAACTATTGCGGACACGGACGTGCCGACCAGATTTCGCACGAAAAGGTGCTGAAGGTGACAGACTTCAGTGGGTTCAAGAACAAGGGACTGTCGCTGTGGATTACGGCATCGTGCGACATCATGCCTTATGACGGAACGATAGAGAACATAGGAAAGACCGCCGTACTGAACCCGACTGGAGGTGCCATAGCATTCTTCGGCACGACAAGAACCGTATATACCAATTACAACCGCGTCATTGACGAGGCTTTCCTTAGAGCGCTGTTCACGAAAAAAGACGGCAAATACATTTCCATCGGAGAGGCGCAGCGGTTGGCAAAGAACGAACTTGCCACCGTAGGTTCCGACGTTACGTGCAACAAACTGCAGTATGCCATACTCGGCGACCCGGCTATCGTGCTGAATGTGCCGGAGGGAAAGGTGGTGATTGACAGCATCAACGGTGTATGTCTGACTGATGCTTCCGAACTGCCGGAGATAAAGGCCGGCTCAACGGCAAACATCAAGGGACACGTGGAGTTTGCCGAAGGCGTTACGGACAGCAGCTTCAACGGAATGCTGAGCATAAAGGTGAAGGACTCGAAAGAAAAAGTGGTGGGAAGAATGAACGACAAGGATCCGGACACGGGAACATTCCACAAGTATGTGTATTACGATCATCTGAAGACAATCTTCAATGGCAATGACAGCATACGCGCAGGAAAGTTTGATATATCATTTGCCGTGACGAAGGACATCAACTATGCCGACGACAACGGAATGATAAACGTGTTTGCCATCGACAAGGACGGCAAGAACACGGCAAGCGGAATGACGGAAGACTTCTTCGTGGGGGGCACTGCCGACATAGAGACCGATTCCATCGGACCGTCGGTATTCTGTTATCTCAACTCGCCGACCTTCTCGAATGGAGGCAATGTGAACTGTACTCCTTACTTCGTGGCTGAAATATCCGACAAGGACGGACTAAATACGTCGGGCAGCGGTATAGGACACGACCTGACACTGGTAATCGACGATGACCCGCTGAAGACGTATACGCTGAACGACAATTTCGCGTTCGACTTCGGCTCTTACACCAAAGGCTCCACATATTATTATATACCAGAGCTTGAGGAGGGAATGCACAAACTGAAGTTCACGGCATGGGACATACTGAACAATCCGACGACGACGATGCTGAAGTTCAATGTAGTGCGCGGACTGACACCACGGATCGCAAGCATCAGCTGCTCGGACAATCCGGCAAAGACCGGCACCACGTTCATCGTGAACCACGACCGTGGCGGAAGCAATGTTGACGTGCGCATTGAGGTGCTCGATGTCAGCGGCAGACTGCTTTGGGCGCACAATGAGACGGGAGTGTCGGAAACGAGCACATATACATACAAATGGGATTTGTGTACCGACGGCGGCGGAAAGTTACAGTCGGGGGTATATCTCTACCGCGTGCGGCTGAGCAGCGACGGTAGCAGCGAGGTGTCGAAGGCGAAGAAGATAATAGTGCTCGACTGACGCCCGGCACCAGGCTCTGCAATGCTATTTTGTTGATATTTGCCATATCGAATACAATAAAGTATCGCAAACTCAGTTATCATAAGGCAATGCCGCTTGTTAAATGGCGGCAATACGCAACCGAAAATATAATATGCATAAAAATAGAATATAAGGACAGACAATGAAGAATAACTTGAGAATCATTATGGCGGCAGTGCTCGCCATAATAGCGACAAGTGCTGATGCACAGGATAAACGTGCGATGTTTAATCCGATACATACGGCTCTCGTGTCGCAGACGATAGCACCGGATGCTCGTGCTGCCGGTATGGGAGATGTGGGTGTTGCCACTGACCCGGATGTGAACTCGCAGTATTGGAACCCTGCCAAATATCCGTTCTGTATCAGTCGTGCAGGTCTCGCCCTGAACTATACTCCATGGCTCCGTTCCCTCGTCAGCGATATGGACATTGCGTATCTCGCAGGATATTACCGTATCGGCGACTACAGTGCGGTTTCTGCATCGTTGAGGTATTTCTCTTTGGGAGAGGTGTTCACTGGAACCGACGGAACAAACTTCGACAATGCCCAGACCATCAATCCGTATGAAATGTCGTTCGACGTGGCTTATTCGCTTATGCTCAGCGAGAAGTTCTCCATCGCAGCAGGTGTGCGCTATCTTATGTCGGATATGCAGTACAGCTCAGACGAGGAACGTACCGCTTCGAGCGCTTTCGCAGCCGACATTGCCTGCTATTACAACAACTATATCAATATAGGTTCGCGCGAATGCCAGCTCGGAATCGGTCTTAACGTAAGCAATATCGGTAGTAAGATAACCTTCGGCGGAAGCGACTACAGCGAGTTCATTCCGACCAATATGCGTCTTGGTGCCGCCCTTATGGTGCCTATCGACGAGTTCAACCGTTTCACTATTTCGGCTGATGCCAACAAACTTCTCGTGCCGTCATACCCGCAGCAGAATGAAGGGGAGAGCACGGAGGACTACAATCAGCGCGTAGAAGACGAATACTACAACACCAGCAGCATCTCCGGTATCTTCAAGAGCTTTGGCGATGCACCGGGCGGATTTAAGGAGGAACTTGAGGAGGTGAACTGGAGTGTCGGTGCCGAATATGTATACAACGACAAGTTTTCTCTGCGGGCCGGTTATCATCATGAGTCTGAGAATAAGGGAAACAGAAAGTATTTCACAGTGGGTGCCGGTTTCCGTATGAGTGCCTTCACTCTCGATTGCGGTTATGTGATTGCCACGGCAAAGAGCAATCCGCTTGACCAGACCCTGCGTTTCACCCTCGCATTCGATATGGACGGACTGAAGGATTTGTTCAAGAGGAGATAAAAACATAAAGAAAGGGCGGACCATTTTGGGGTTCGCCTTTTCTGATTGTTATAGTATTCTATTTGTAAACAAAAAAATATTCTATTTGTAAACAAAAGAAATGGATTTATGAAAATACGTGTTGGATTCGGCTTTGATGTGCATAAACTTGTAGAGGGGCGTGATCTTTGGCTTGGTGGAATAAAAATACCGCACTCTCTCGGTTTGCTTGGTCATAGTGATGCAGACGTGCTTATCCATGCCATCTGCGATGCTCTGCTCGGGGCAGCAAATATGCGAGACATCGGCTATCACTTCCCTGACACCTCAGCAGACACCCTTGATATAGACAGCAAGATTCTGCTGAAGAAGACCGTCGGTCTCATTGCCGCCAAAGGATATCAGATTGGAAATATCGACGCCACCATTTGTGCGGAGCGTCCGAAGATAAATCCTCATGTGGAGGCAATGAAGGAATGCCTTGCCAGCGTTATGGATATCGACGTTGACGATATATCCATCAAGGCAACGACCACGGAAAAACTCGGCTTCACCGGTCGTGAAGAGGGCATCAGCGCATACGCTACGGTGCTTGTCTGCAAGGCATAAAAGGAGTGTTATGGAGAATACGGCAGACAATACGAGTGGGGTCCTCGGGCAGCAGGTCAATTGGGAAGAGTTGTATTTCTATCAGAAATCAGACGTGTTGTACCAGTTGTCCTTTTCATTCTGCAACAGATTCATCCACCTTTACAAAGACCGTACGCGCGACCAGGTAATCCAGGCCGCCCGTTCGTGCAAGCAGAATATCGTGGAGGGCCTTGCCGATGGAATCACTTCATCTGAGATGCAGCTGAAGCTCCTGAATGTGGCAAGGGCTTCGCTAAAGGAATTGCGCGAAGACTATGAGGATTATGTCAAGTCGCGCCATTTGCAATTCTATATTGCTGGAGACAGCCGCTATGACGTGATGCTCGATTATTGCCGCCGTCATAACAGACTTCCTGATTATGAACCTTTTTTCGTCCAATGGAGTGATGAGCAGATGTGCAATTATGCCATTACCTTATGTCATATGGTTGATAGAATGATGATGTCGTTTCTTAAAGGTCTCGAACAGAAATTCATAACCGAGGGTGGTATAAAGGAACGGATGCACAAGGCGCGTACCGGATACCGTGACCGGCAGGATGCAAGGCTCAAGGAGCTTGAGAAGAGCTATCCACTTCTTGAGCAGACTCTCGCTGACGCCAAGGCGGAAGCGATGAAATGGAAGACTGCCTATGATGACCTCAGAGAAAGGGCCTTGAGGGCATATAACTCGCAGAAAAGGGAGATTGAAGAGCTGAAGAAGAGGCTGGGGGAGGAGTAAGACTGGTGTTTGGGGGGGAAAGGGTCGGACTGTCTAGAAATTCTAGACTTTCTAGACTTTCTAGATTTCCTAGACTTTCTAGATATTCTAGGGATTCTAGATTTTCAAGGAGTCCTGGATAATCCATATCCTTATTTATCCTCCAGGATGCCTTTCAGAAGATAGGTGGCGTTTTGGTTCTTTGCTATGCCTGGGGAAATCTTATATGAATATATTATGTTTTGGGAGAGCTTTATCTCGAAGCAGAAATTGTGGAAACGCGAAGGGTATTCATCGGCAAGTTTGGAGAGCTCAAGGTCGTGGGTGGCGATGATGCCGCTTACGGGGAGCTTCGCAATGGCCTCAAGAAACATCCGCGAACCGTTCAGCTTGTCGAGGGAGTTGGTGCCCTTGAGAATCTCGTCGAGGATGATAAGTGTGCGGGGAGCCGCCTTCACGTTGTCGAGCAACTGGCGGAGCCTTAGCAGTTCGGCGTTGAAATAGCTTATGCCATGGGCAAGGTCATCGTTCGTGCGCATGCTGCTGAAGATGTTATACAGCGACACACGGAGCTTTTCCGCAAACACGGGCATTCCGCATAGCGCCATCACATAGTTGATGCCAATGGAGCGCAGGAATGTACTCTTGCCTGCCATGTTGGCCCCCGTAATGATATAGTAGTTGCCGTCGACGACGGAGAAATCGTTCCTCACCGCCTTCTCGCCGAGGAACGGATGATACAGTCCTTTTGCCTCATATATAATCTTGTCAGTATCCACAATGTCGGCATCCACGGCCTGCGGCTCGTTATAGCGCATTGTTGCCATCGACACCATTGCGTCAAGCTCGCTCACGGCGTCAATCCATACCTGCATCGCCTCCATGTTGCGCTTCTGCCACATGAGATAACGCCTCACGAGGAAGAAATCGCTATATGCCAAGGCATTGAAGATGATGAGCCCGAGCACGTTAGCCCGTCGGTCGAGCGCATCGAGAATGCCCTTCAGCTCCTTCAGCGAACCGAGTGCCGTCCCGCCGATTCTTCCGGCAATCTCCCTGTTCCCCTCCTCCTTGAAACCAGCAGCCGAGATAATCTTTAGCAACTCGATGTATGCCTTCATACTGCTGTTGATCTTCTCAACCGACTTGCTTATTGTCTTTATCGCCTTGGCCGATGTGCCGATGCTCAGTGCGAGCTGCACCACGGTCCATGTACACACCCAGTCGGCACTCACAGGAGTGAACACAGCCAACAGCAGCAGCGCGATGAACACCACCATCGAAGCCGCCGCCATGACCAACGCCCTCCTTGAAGCCGCCCCTTGCGGAATATCGGCATTGCGCGTCTCCTCAATCGCCCGGCGTATAGCCTCCGTGTCCACCTTCTTGCCGTAGCCCGTGGCAAGGAAATCCGTGCGCCACTGTTCCATCTCCGCAAGCTCCGTAATTGCTGCCCTGCGCTTGTTGATATCCGCCACCTTCACGCTCTCTGCAGAAAGAGGCAGACCGCATTCCGACAGAATTTGTGCCAGTCGGTCGCTGCCGCCCGAAGTCACTGTGCGGCAGATACGCTGGAAGAGCGAATGCGTGCCGAAGATGTCCATGTCGTAGGCATACTGGTGGTTCGGGTCGATGTATCTGCAACCGTCGTCGCCATTGGAATGGTTTCCGTCCATATACCTGAGGTTGTCCCTATACACTCCAAGGTGTGCCTCATTGTCCTCTATTCTGCGTGAATTGATTTTATCTGCCACCTTCGTCCCCGTGAACAAGGCAAGTGGCAGACAGAACAATGGGATAAACACCTCTGTTGTGATATATCCGGAAATGTATGTCACAGCCATAGCCGTAGTGATGACAAACAGCATTACCTCAGTCGTTATGAAATATTTCACCTTGGCTTTCCTGCTTTTCAGTTTTGCTGAAAGTTCCTCTATTCTGTCGCTATAATAATTTTTGATTTCTTTTTTCCCCATTTGTTCTAAATATGGTTGTATTACTGTGAAGCAAATTCTGCGGCTATAAATGCACTGCTGTAAATGTAATGTACAACTGCATTTTTGTAAATGTAATGTGCAACTGCACTGCTGTAAATGTAATGCTTAAAATTCCTTCAAATACGATGTTTCAAATGAACAAAAACAAAATAAGGCAGCCAATCCACGTGTGGACGAGCTGCCATATTTCTTTTCGCTTTGTTCTAACGAAGGATGAGACAGAGATTTACTTCTCCTTTGTGATAACTCTCTTCTCAGCGATACGAGCCTTCTTACCAGTAAGCTTGCGCAGGTAGTACAGCTTGGCGCGGCGAACCTTACCAACCTTGTTCAGCTCGATGCTTGCGATGTTCGGAGACTCCATCGGGAAGATACGCTCTACACCGATAGTGCCAGACATCTTGCGTACAGTGAAACGCTTCTTTGTTCCCTCACCGTTAATCTTGATTACAACACCACGGTAGAGCTGGATACGCTCCTTAGAACCCTCGATAATTTTGTAAGCTACGGTAACAGTGTCACCAGCCTTGAACTTAGGATACTGCTTCTCGCTTGCAAATGCTTCTTCAGCAACTTTAATCAAATCCATTGTAATTTGTTGTTTTAAAATTGTTTTATCGTTCCAACGCAACATAACAGGCCACTCTTCTTCCTGCCAGCGATTACGCCGAAAAGCGGTGCAAAGGTACGTATAATTGGCGTAACTTCAAAATAATTTGGTACTTATAATAAACTTTTCTTCTTTTTTGCCCACACGTTAGTCTATGCAATTTGCAGAGTGTGGTTCGTATGGCTTTATTCCACGTAGTCGATTTTCAGTACAATCACTCGGATTGTCTGGTCGTCCAGTTCCGTCTGCACCTTTGCAATGTGCCAGTCGGAGGGAAAACATACTACAAATCGCTTTGGCGTGGAGTTGAAGAAATGTGCCTTGTTCTTGTCGTAGTCGTAGCGTATCACGTCGCGTTCGCTGTTGTATTCGCAGTTCGGCGTTGATGATTTGTGGTCGAGCAGACAGAATCCCTCGGTGCCCTTCACTACGTACATGAAGTCGATTACCCGGCGGTGCGACTCGGAGCGTCGCTTCTCGAGCGGTTCGTTCTTGCTGTCTTCTACCGATACGCGTATTCCGGTACCCGGTATTTGGCTCTTTCCTTTCGGGATGTTCAGCAGGTCTGTTTCGGCAAGCCATCTGAATGCTGCATCCCACTGTTGGCGGTTCTTGTGATACTGCGAGTAGAATTCCTGCAGGTTCACGGTTTCGTCGGGCATGGCGTCGAATCCGTTTTTCCATTCGCCCTTTGCCACCCATGCGGCAGCCTGCTTTTTCGTCACTCGGTTCTTTTTCTTTGCGTTTGCGCCTGCCGTTGCAAGCAGTGCAATGGCAGCGATGAGCACGATTCTGAAAGCGTGTTTCTTCATCTTGAAAATGTGTTTGATGTTTTGTTTGATTAGTTTTTCCGTTTCTTCCATGCCACGGGGTAGTGGGCGAGCCTTGGCGGCAGTGCCACGGCAATCCTGTCGGCTATACTGAGGCGGCATTTGTCGGCGCGGCGCAGCTGGCGGTAGTATTTGTCGAACACGTCGAACTGTCGTTTGTAAAGGAAATTCTCGTACATTTTTGTCTGATGTAGCACGATATACGGTGCGAACTCCTCCATGCTTCCGCTGAACATCTCCTTCAGAATCTTGTCGTAGAGCATCTGTTCGTCGAGGCTCAGCGGACGGTCGTTGGGCAGTCCGGCGTTGTACATGTATACCACTTCGTCGGTGAACCACACCTTTGGCTGTTTTCTCAGACATTCGATCTGCATCAGGATATCCTCGCCAGAGCGTATCAGACGTGGGGTGTTCAGACAGCCTTCGAGCAGTTCGCGGCGGAACAGCACCGCCCATAGCACACAGAAGTCGGCGCGCGCGGCAAGCAGCTGTTTTGCCATCCAGTCCGGCTCCACGTATCTTCCACCCTCGCTGCCGCACAGATTCCCGTGCTGGTCCACATATCTTGCCACCACCTCGTCGGCATCCGTGGCGAGGATGCAGTCGTAGAGCTTCTGCAGTGCTCCCGGCAGCATTTCGTCGTCGGCATCGGCAAAGGTTACGAATTTCCCCTGCGAGTGCTCGTAGCCCCTGCGTCGTGCCGCTGTCACTCCTCCGTTTTCGGTGTGCAGCACCTTCATGTTCGGGTATTCCTCCGCCAGACGGTCGCAGACCTCGCCTGAGGCATCTGTGCTCCCGTCGTCCACTACGACAGCCTCAAAGCTGTCAAAGTTCTGTGTCATCACGCTCCGTATGCAGTTCTCCACGTATTTCGCCTTGTTATACACGGGTATTATTACGGAGACCGTTACCGGGGCGTTATGCTTGTGGGTGTGTGATGAAATGTTCATATCTCTGTTTTATTATTTTTTCAGACGTTTGGCAACACATTTCGGCACATATTCGTCTATCGGCTTGCCCTCGCTCAGCAGTTTCCTCACCTGCGTACTGCTTATGTTGAACAGTCCGGTGTCGAGCAGTTCCACGTTCTCAGGCAGGGCATCCTTGTCGATTTCTGCCCCATCCCTCGGGTATACGTATATGCTGTAGCTGTCCAGTATTTCCTTGTAGCCGAACCAGCGGTCGAAGCAGAGCCAGTTGTCTGCCCCGATAATCAGGGCGAATTCCCTGTCGGGGTAGTCGCGGTCGAGGTTTCTCAGCGTGTTCAGCATATATGACGGTCGGGGCAGCCGGAACTCGTAGTCGCTTGCCTTGAGCCCATCTTCGTGGCTCAGTGCATCCCTCACCATCTGCAGCCGCATCTCGTCGGGCATTAGTCCGTCGGCATCCTTCAGCGGGTTGTGTGGTGACACAACGAACCACACCTCGTCGAGTGCGGCAAGATTCTTTATCTTTCTTGCCAGTGCGATGTGTGCGTTGTGTATGGGGTTGAACGATCCTCCGAATATTCCAGTCCTTGTCATCAGCCGTATTTATTTGTTAAGGAAGTCCGAAATCGCGGTGTAAGCCTCCTGCTGTGCCTTTTCGAGCACGTCGTTCACCACCACGCGGTCGAATTTCTTTGCGAAGGTCAGTTCGAATTCAGCCCTGTTGATGCGGTCTTCGATAACCTTCTGCTCTTCAGTGCCCCTGCCGCAGAGGCGTCGTCGCAGCTCCTCCACCGACGGTGGCATGATAAACATGCTGAGTGCCTTCTCGCCGTAGAATTTCTTGATGTTGCATCCGCCTTTCACGTCAACGTCGAGCACCACGTTCTCGCCGGCTTCGAGCTGTTTCTCCACCTGCGCCTTCAGTGTGCCGTAGAAGCGGTCGGCATACACCTCCTCGTATTCCAGGAATTCGCCGTCGGCAATTTTCTGCCTGAATTCGTCGGGTGTCACGAAGAAGTATTCCACGCCGTTCTGTTCTGTTCCGCGCGGCTGTCGGCTTGTACACGAGATGCTGAACTTCATGTTCAGCTCCTTGTGTTCCTTCATCAGCCAGTTTATTATAGTGCTCTTTCCGCTTCCGCTGGGTGCGGAGAAAATGATTACCTTTCCTTTTTCCATTGGCGTATGTTGCTTGTTATAGTGCGTTGAGCACCTGTTCCTTGATCTGTTCCAGTTCGTCCTTCATCTTCACCACGATGTTCTGCATCTCGGCATTGTTGCTTTTGCTTCCGGTGGTGTTGATTTCTCGTCCCATCTCCTGTGCGATGAATCCGAGTTTCTTGCCCACGCCCTGTGTCTCGTCCATCGTCTCGCGGAAGTATTTCAGATGGTTGGCAAGTCGCTGCTTCTCCTCGCTGATGTCCAGCTTCTCGATGTAGTAGATGAGTTCCTGCTCCAGACGGTTCTTGTCGTATTCCACTTCGGGTATCGACTTGAGTCCGTCGATGATGCGCTGGCGTATTTTCTCCACGCGTGATTTCTCGAACGGTTCGATGCTCTTGAGCAGTGCGGATATGTTGTCGATTTTCTCGTTGAATTTCTTCTGTAGCGCTGCTCCCTCCTGCAGGCGGAACTCCACGAGCTTGTCCAGCGCTTCGCTTATGGCGTTTGTGGCTGCTGCCCACTCCTCGTCGGTCAGAGTTTCCGTCTCCGTCTTGGTGAGCACGTCTGGCATGCGCATCAGCGTGTTGAACCAGTCGGTGGGTTCCGGAATGTTGTTCTTCTGCGCGATGTCTTTGATTTGTCTGTAGTAGTTTGCCACCAGTGCGCCGTTCACCGGTGTTGCGTCCACCACTGTCTCTTTTTCAATCCAGATGCTGAAATCCACCTTTCCCCTTACGAGTGTCTGCGAAATCATCTGGCGTATCTCCATTTCCTTCTCGCGATAGATGGGTGCTATGCGTGTGGAGAGGTCGAGCGTCTTGCTGTTCAGCGATTTCACTTCCACGTTGATTTTCTTTTCTCCATAGACTACTGCTGTCTTGCCGTAGCCTGTCATTGACTGTATCATAGATGTATTCTTTTTAAAGCAGACAAGGGACAAGCAAACATTCAGAGCGGTTTTCTCCACAGTTGTGTTTTTCCGTCTGCATGTCTGCTTGTCCTCTTGCGCTGATTTTTATTTTTCTGCATTGCCGGGTTGTCTTTTTCAGCCGGCTTGCAGTCTTATTTCTTCTTGTTGTAGTTCTCGATTCCCTGGTTCAGGAAGTCGATGTATGCCTGCACGTCTTCCTTGTAGCTGAATGCCGGTGCGAGCGGTTTTCCGTCGGCTCCGAGCGCCACGTGGAATGGCTGTGCCAGTGCTCCGAACTTGCTCTGCTGCAGATAGCTCCACTTGTCGCCCACGGTGCGCAGCGTGCGCTTCTGGCCGTTCACTGTCACTTCTATCGACTTGGCGAGCGGCTGCTTGTCGTCCACGTAGAGCGAGATGAGAATGTAGTCGTTGTTGAGCTTCTCTGCAACGCGTGGGTCAGTCCATACGGCAGCCTCCATCTTGCGGCAGTTCACGCATCCGTATCCCGTGAAGTCGAGCAGCACCGGCTTGCCCTGTGCGGCAGCAGCCTCCATACCTTCTTCGAACGAGGTGTACTTGGCTTTCACCTCATTGGTGTTCAGGTTGAAGTCCTGCGTGTTGATAGGCGGTGCGAATGCGCTGACAGCCTTGCACGGAGCTCCCCACAGACCAGGAATCATGTATATGGCAAAAGCTATTGACACCAGTCCGAGCATTACGCACGGCACAGGCATCGGCTTGCTTTCTCCCATCACCACGTCGCTCTGGAACTTGAGTTTGCCGATGAGATACAGTCCCAGCAGCAGGAATATCGCAATCCAGAGGGCGAGGAACGTCTCGCGGTCGAGGATATGCCATCCGTAGGCGAGGTCGGCTACGGAGAGGAACTTGAGCGAGAATGCGAGTTCCACGAATCCGAGCGAAATCTTCAGTGTGTTCATCCATGAGCCGGACTTCGGTGCCTGCTTGAGCCATGCGGGGAACATGGCGAAGAGCGAGAACGGCAGTGCGAGTGCGATGGAGAATCCGAGCATTCCCACTGCAGGAGCCGCGATGTTGCCCGATGTTGAGAACTCAGCGAGCAGCAGTCCGATGATTGGGGCTGTGCAGGAGAACGACACGAGCACGAGTGTGAACGCCATGAGGAAGATGGATACCAGTCCACTTGTTGCCGAAGCCTTGTTGTCCACCGAGTTAGTCCATTTCGACGGCAGTTCGAGCTCGAACCATCCGAAGAACGACACGGCGAATACTACCAGCACGAGGAAGATGATGATGTTGAACACGGCGTTTGTCGACAGACTGTTCAGTCCGTTTCCTCCCGAAATCAGAGTGATGAGGAATCCGAGCAGCACGTAGATTACGATAATTGAGACACCGTATGTCAACGCGTCGCGTATGCCCTTCTTCTTGTCCTTGTTTCTCTTCAGGAAGAAGCTCACGGTCATCGGTATGATAGGCCAGATGCAGGGCATGAGCACTGCGAGCAGACCGCCCACGAATCCCATAATGAGAATGTAGAACAGTGAGTGCGAGGAGTTTCCTCCCTCCTCGAAAGCCTTCAGTTCGTCGATTACCGGAGTCCAGAGGTTGCTGTCGGCAGCCACGGCAGCCGTGTCCACTCCTGTCGTGTCGGCAGCGGCTGCAAGTGCGGCTGTCGTGTCGGTGGCAGCAGCGTCGGCGGTTTCGTCCTGAGCGTCGGGGGCATCGGCAGGACCGTTGCCCTTGTATGCGAAGTCAACCGAAGTCGGCGGCATACATCCCGAGTCGTTGCACGCTCCGTATTCCAGGTATCCCTTCACACTGTAGGTCTTGCCCGTAATCTTGTAGCGCTGCACGAATGTCACGCTGTTCTCGTAGTATCGGAGCTGCATGCCGAAGATCTGGTCATACTCCTTTATTTCCTTGCCCTGTGCTTTCAGTCCGCCCACGGCTTTCACTCCCTCAGCCTTTTCAGTGGTGAGAGTGGCTGGAATCGGTCCGTCGGCAGGGATGTTCGGGGCATACACATGCCATCCGGCAGCAATCTTGCCTTTGAAGACGACATCGATTTCCGTGTCTGACACTTGCTTCTGGCTTACGGTGAAATGCACCGGGTTGCCCTGTGCCCACAGCACCACGGCAATGAGCGACATCAAGGTGGCCAGCAACACCTTTTTCATTGTTGTTCTTTCCATATATTGCAGAATTTTATTCTTGTTACTTTTCATTAGCTTTTTCCTTACTTGTTCCTGTTCCTTATTGTCTTTCACCTTAATATATATAGGTGTCACTTGCTCTTGTGCGTCATGATGTCGAGCACGAAGCGGTCGGTGTCGTTCATTCCCCGGCTGCCGATAGCCGTGAGGTTGCGGATGCTCTGGTCCACATTGTCGTCGATGATTCCCTCAACCGATGTCACATACTTGTGCTGCATGGCGAGCATTGCGCTCAGCACGGCGGTGCTTACGCCTGATGTCAGCTTCAGCGCGCAGCTTGGTTTTGCACCGTCGCAAATCATGCCCGTGAGGTTTGCAATCATGTTCTTCACCGAGAACGATATCTGCTCGTAGGTTCCTCCCATGAGGTAGGTGATGCCGCAGCTGCTGCCCGTGCTTGCCACTACGCATCCGCACAGTGCCGACAGCGTGCCGAGGTTCTGTTTTATATATATAGCGGTGAGGTTGCTCATCACGAGGGCACGTATCAGTTCCTCCTCCGTGTTGTGGTTTTCCTTTGCGAACACCACCACCGGCATCGTCGTGCAGATGCCCTGGTTTCCGCTTCCGCTGTTGCTCATCACCGGCACCATGGCTCCTGCCATGCGCGCGTCGCAGGCGCAGCTTGTGGCAGACAGGATTCTGGAGAAGATACTGTCGCCCATGATTCCGTTTCCGAGTGGGCTGCAGAGCGTCTTTCCCAGCTGGTGTCCGTAGTTCTCGCGCAGTCCTGCCTCCGATGCCGCCTCGTTCAGCCTTTTTGCTTCGAGGATGAATCGCAGGTCCTCGATGTCGGTCGTTGACGCGAACTCATACACCTTGTGCAGCGTGAGCGTAATGCCGTTTTCCACCTTCTCTGCCTTGGCGGCACAGCTGTTGGCGTCGAGTTGCACCTCGTTACCGCTCCTCATGAATACGAAATGTGTGTGCTCGTGCTTGATGCGTGCCTCGCCCTGGCGGTCGCCGGCGGTACAGAGCACGTTGATGTAGAGCTTGTCGGGGTCTTCTTTTTCGAGCGTGATGCTGATTCTGTCTTCATCGATGAATTTCTTTCCGCGCTCCACGTCCTGCTTCTTGCAGTCGCGCAGCACCTCCAGCTTCAGCTCCGGCTTGCCAACGAGGGCGCCCAGTGCGATGGCGATGGGCAGTCCCACCATCCCCGTGCCGGGGATGCCCACGCCCATGGCGTTCTTGAAGATGTTGGCGCTCAGCCTTACTTCGATTTTTTCCGGCTCACAGCCGAGCAACTCTGTGGCCTTGGCAACGCAGAGTGCCACGGCGATAGGTTCTGTGCATCCGATGGCTGGCACCACCTGGCGGTGCATAAGCTCAAGGATTGCTTTTTTTTCTGACGGTGTTATCATAACCAATTAGATGAAAGTTTTAAATTTAAGTGCAAAAATAATCATTATTATATGAAGAAACGCGTTTTTAAACATTTTTTTGTTTTGACAATCAGAAAATTATGCCTAACTTTGCATCCGAAAAACAAATGCGACAAAAACTGGTAATGGATTCCGGCATCACCGACTGCCGGAATCCATTATCTTATTTTGCCGCGTTTTACACATTACATTAACAAAAAGAAAGGAAAAGTTACATTATGGCTTACATGTCACAAGAGGGCTACGACAAGCTGGTAGCCGAACTGAAACGCTTGGAAAGCGTGGAGCGCCCCAAGGCGTCCGCAGCTATTGCGGAAGCTGCCGACAAGGGCGACTTGAGCGAGAATTCTGAGTATGATGCCGCCAAGGAGGCACAGGCCCACCTTGAGGACAAAATCAACAAGCTGAAGCTTGACATCGCCGAGGCGAAAATCGTTGATGTGTCGCGTTTGAGCACCGACGCCGTGCAGATTCTCTCCAAGGTGGAGATGACGAACCTCACCACGAAGGCTAAGATGACCTATACCATCGTGAGCGAGAGCGAGGCAAACCTGAAGGAAGGCAAGATTTCCATCAAGACCCCCATTGCCCAGGGACTGCTGAACAAGAGAGTGGGCGACGAGGTGGATATCAGGATTCCGCGCGGCACTATCCGTTTGCGGATCGACAAAATTACAGTGGAATAAGTCGGATTTAAACCAAAATAATTCAGATTATGGATATATTCGCAAAAATTGCAGCCGGCGAGATTCCAAGCTGGAAGTGCGCCGAGAACGAGGAGTTCTATGCATTCCTCGACATCAACCCGTTGGCCAAGGGACATACGCTGGTGATACCGCGTCGCGAGGTGGACTATTATTTCGAACTCTCCGACGAGGAGATTGCCCGTATGGCAGTGTTCGCAAAGAAGGTTGCTACGGCTATAAAGGCTGCCTTCCCCTGCCGCAAGGTGGGAATGGCAGTGCTGGGACTTGAAGTGGCGCACGCCCATATCCATCTCGTGCCGATGCAGAGCGAGAATGACATGCTCTTCTCCAACCCCAAGCTGAAACTTACCGACGAGGAGTTCAAGGACGCCTCCGACAGAATCAGAGCCGAGTTTGAGAAACTCTGATAGAGATGTTCTTATAAAGAAGTAAAACAAAAAGCCGGAGCTCCTCGCAAAGAAGCTCCGGCTTTTCTTTGGTAGTATGCTCGGCACGAGCATTGTCTAACGGGTGCAAGTCCCGAGTAAGCCCTAATAGCGGGAATTACATAGCCAAAGGCAAGGGCGGTTTTTGTTTATTTAACACAAAGGAACGGCAAAATGTTAAAATCAAGAGTCGCAGATGCTCTGAGAATCGGATATTCTGAAGCTTCAGAAAAATTGTGCGCAAAAATCGAAATTTTCAGCAGATTGTGCAATGTGTTGTTTCTCAGATGGTTGTGCTTGGCGGTGATTTAAAAAGCCACGAAAAGCACGGTCATTCCTATCGAACGCTTTAACCGTTCGATAGGAACGGCTGAAGAGTTTGTGATGAAAAATAGTGGCAGGTTTCCGTTTTCGGGGTGTTTTCCGACTGTTTGTGTAAACAAAAGTATTGCATCGGGCTAAATTGCCTGTCGGGAAAAACATCGTCAAAGCAGCCAATCGTATGGAACAGGCGATAACAGTAAATAACAATGTAAATAATTTTTATCTACGTGTGTTAAAATATCCGGGTATAGATGTAAAAGCTTGTTAAGAGCAGGTTCTTGTGCGGAATCGTATTGTGAATAAAAAACTACAAACGTTTGCGCGAACCGAAAATTCTGCGTAACTTAGCGGCAGAATATAGAAAAACTTAACAATAAAACAAATTACGATAATGCAAGACTTCAAGTATTACGCTCCGACCGAAGTGGTGTTCGGCAAGGATTCAGAGAGCCACCTGGTGGAAATGATAAACAAATACGGCGGCAAGAAAGTGCTGCTGCACTATGGCGGACAGAGTGCCGAGCGCTCGGGCCTGCTCGCCTCGATACGCGAAAGGCTCAGCGGCGCCGGCATCGCATTCGTGGAGCTGGGCGGCGTGAAGCCCAACCCGCGCCTTGCCATGGTGAGGAAGGGCATAGAGCTGTGCCGCAGGGAGAATGTGGACTTCCTGCTCGCCGTGGGCGGAGGCAGCGTGATAGACTCGTGCAAGGCGATAGGAATGGGAGTGGAATACGAGGGCGACGTGTGGGATATCTATGCGCGCAAGCATACGCCGGAGCATACGCTGCCCGTGGGAGTGGTGCTCACCATACCGGCAGCAGGAAGCGAGATGAGCGACGCCAGCGTGATAACCAACGAGGACGGCGACCTGAAATACGGTTTCGGCAGCAGCATCTGCCGTCCCAAGTTCGCCATCATGAACCCCGAGCGCACGTTCACCCTGCCGCCGTACCAGACGGCATGCGGAGCCACCGACATAATGATGCACACTATGGAGCGATTCTTCGGCAGCGTGGACGATATGACGCTCATCGACAATATCGCCGAGGCATTGTTGCGCACGGTGAAGGAGAGCGTGTTCCACGTGCTGCGCAATCCCGAGGACTACCGCAACCGCGCCTGCATCATGTGGGCATCAAGCCTGGGGCACAACGACCTGACGGGAGCGCGCTCCTACAGCGACTTCGCCACACACCAGATAGAGCACGAGCTGAGCGCGCTGTTCGACGTGGCACACGGTGCCGGACTCGCCGCCGTATGGGGCAGCTGGGCCCGCTACGTGTATAAACGGAACGTGTCGCGCTTCGTGCGTTTCGCCGTGAACGTGATGGACGTGCCGAACGACTACACCGACCCCGAGGCAACAGCCCTCGCCGGAATCGAGGCGATGGAACGCTTCTACCGCGCCATCGGCATGCCTACAAGCATCAGCGAGCTGATAGGCAGAGAGATAACCGAAGAGGAAGTGGAGCTGCTGGCACGCAAGTGCAGCCAGGACGACCGCCGCAAGATAGGTTCGTTCATGGTGCTCGACCGCCACGATATGGAGGAAATCTACAGGATGGCGAGATAGGCACGGCGCCGCGCGCATAAAAAAGACGACATATATCCGAACCTAAGAATACACAGATTAAGACTACTATACCCATACAATGAAAAGCAATAACTCAATACTGAGGAAGGACGGCGTGAGCTATATCCTGCCGTTCATCCTCATCACGTCGTGCTTCGCTCTCTGGGGCTTTGCCAACGACATAACGAACCCTATGGTGAAGGCGTTCTCAAAGATATTCCGCATGTCGGCGACCGACGGCGCACTGGTGCAGGTGGCTTTCTACGGAGGCTACTTCGCCATGGCGTTCCCGGCGGCAATGTTCATCCGCCGCTTCTCCTACAAGGCAGGAGTGATGCTCGGTCTCGCGCTGTATGCCTTCGGGGCGTTCCTCTTCTTCCCCGCCAAGATGACGGGCGAATACCACACGTTCCTCGTGGCATACTTCATACTGACTTGCGGACTGTCGTTCCTCGAAACCTCCTGCAACCCCTACATACTGACGATGGGGCCGGAGGAGTCGGCAACGCGGAGGCTTAACCTCGCACAGTCGTTCAATCCCATGGGCTCGCTGCTCGGGATGTTCGTGGCGATGAACTTCATCCAGGCAAAGCTCAACCCCCTCGACACGGCAGGGCGCGCCGCACTGGGCGACGCCGAGTTCGAGGCGATAAAGGAACACGACCTGACGGTGCTCATCACGCCGTATCTCGCCATCGGAGCCGTAATCCTGGCCATGCTGCTCGTGATATGGCTCGTGAGGATGCCCAAGAACGGCGACAAGGACAAGAGCATCAACCTCGTGCCCACGCTGAAGCGCATCTTCGGCATCAAACACTACCGCGAGGGAGTGGTGGCACAGTTCTTCTACGTGGGCGTGCAGATAATGTGCTGGACGTTTATCATACAGTACGGCACACACGTGTTCATGAGCCAGGGCATGCCGGAACTCCAGGCAGAGGTGCTCTCGCAGCAGTATAACATCATTGCCATGGTGATATTCTGCTGCTCGCGCTTCGTGTGTACATTCATCCTGCGCTATCTCAACGCCGGACAGCTGCTTATGATTCTCGCCGTCCTCGGCGGATGCCTCACAGCGGGAGTGATAGCGCTGCAGAATATATACGGACTATACTGCCTCGTCGGCGTGAGCGCATGCATGTCGCTTATGTTCCCCACAATCTACGGCATAGCACTCGAAGGACTGGGCGACGACGCCAAGTTCGGCGCGGCGGGACTGATTATGGCAATCCTCGGCGGCAGCGTGATGCCGCCGGTGCAGGCAAGCATCATCGACATGAAGGAGGTGATGGGCATGCCGGCAGTGAACGTGTCGTTCGTGCTGCCGCTCTTCTGCTTCGTGGTGATAGCCGTCTACGGCTACAGGACGATGGTGCGGACGGGGAGATAGAATCCACCCCTCCCCAGAGAACCGCATCGCATTACAACTTTTTGCCGGGAAATTCAGAACGCCGTTTATCCGATTCTGAAATTCCCGGCAAAATTGTTTCCGCAACAGGCATACTTGCACAATTATTCTAATTAAAACAGCGCATATTTTTTGTATTGTGTCCGGTTTGCTGTATCTTTGCAGCATTGTAAGGGAAATAAGCCTGTAATACCTATAGGTAAATGTTTAGAATAAAGAAATTAGATATATTTATAGCAAAGCAGTTCGGGCTGCTCTTCGTGGGAACATTCTTCATCTGCCAGTTCGTGCTGATGATGCAGTTCCTGTGGAGATACATCGACGAGCTCATCGGGAAAGGACTCTCGATGGAGGTGCTGGCGCAGTTCTTCTGGTACATGAGCCTGATGCTCGTGCCACAGGCGCTGCCGCTCGCCATACTGCTCTCTGCGCTCATAACGTTCGGAAACCTGGGCGAGAGCAGCGAGCTGACCGCAATAAAGGCAGCCGGAATATCGCTGATGCAGGCGTTCCGCTCGCTCATCGTGATAACGCTCCTGATTTCGGGAGTGTCGTTCTATTTCCAGAACGTGGTGGGGCCGAATGCCAACATGCAGTTCGCGCAGCTGCTGATGTCGATGAAGCAGAAAAGTCCGGAGCTGGAAATCCCCGAAGGAGTGTTCTACGACGGAATACCGAACTGCAACCTGTATGTGCAGAAAAAAAACGTGGAGACGGGAAAACTCTACGGAGTGATGATATACCGGATGACCGACAGCTACGAGGATGCGGCGATAATACTTGCCGACTCCGGAATGCTGCAGTCTACGGCAGAGAAGAAGCACCTTGTGCTCACGCTCTATAGCGGAGAATGGTTCGAGAACATGAAATCGGGCGACGTGACCGGCAGTGCCAGCGTGCCGTACCGCCGCGAGACATTCGCGTCGAAGAAGATAGTGCTCGACTTCGACAACGACTTCAACCTCGCTGACGCCAGTTCAATATCCGGCAACGCCAAGGCAAAGAGCCTGTCGCAGATAAGCCGTGGCATCGACTCGCTGAGCCACCAGTATGACAGCATCGGAAGAGCGTTCTACCGCGACGCCATGGCAATGCAGTTCGGCTGCCGCCCGATGGCGGAGCGCGATTCGGTGCGTCTGCAGAAGAGGATAGAGGCAGGAGGAGTGGACGTGATGAAGAAGTTCGAGGCGCTGACAGCCGACAGGAAGCTCGCCGCCGTGAACGCAGCCATGTCGACGGTGCAGAGCACGGCAGGCAACCTGGAGTTCAAGGCGATGATAACGAAAGACGGCGACTATATGCTGCGCCAGCACCAGATAGAGGCGATAAACAAATTCACGATGGCACTGTCGTGCATCATATTCTTCTTCATCGGTGCGCCCCTCGGGGCAATCATACGCAAGGGCGGACTGGGAGTGCCGGTGATAATATCAGTGCTCGTGTTCATCGTGTACTATATCTTCGACAATACCGGCTACCGCATGGCGCGAGGCGGAATGTGGGCAGTGTGGTTCGGAAAAGGCATCGCCACGGCAGTGCTCGCGCCGCTCGCAGTGTTCTTCACCATAAAGGCAAACAACGACTCGGTGGTGTTCAACGTGGACCTCTACCGCAACATAGTGATGAAGATGCTCGGAATGAGAGTGAAACGCAGCGTGACGAGGAAAGACGTGATAATCCAGGACCCCGACTATGCAGCCGACCTGCAGAATCTGGAACGCATCACAAGCGAGGCACGCGAATACTCGAAGACACACAGGCTGAAGTCGCCGCCAAACTTCGTGGACGTGTTCTTCAGGTACAGGCCCGACAACGACGTGGAGCGCATCGGCGAGGAGCTGGAACAGACAATCGCCGACCTGGCGAACTCAAGAGACCGCAAGGTGATAAACGTGCTGAACGAATACCCGATAATAATGGTGAAGGCACACACAAGACCGTTCGAACGCCGCTGGATGAACGTGGTGGCAGCAGTGGCAGTGCCGGTAGGCCTGTTCCTGTATTTCAGAATGTGGCGCTTCCGCCTGCGACTGCAGCGCGACCTGCAGCAGATAGTAGCCGCAAACGGAATAATGACGAAGAGGCTTGCAGAGCTGACAGAGAAAAAGAGTTTCTAATTACTTATATATATAATAAGGTGACAAGACACATGGAAAATTTAAAGTTGAATACCGTAGAAGAGGCAGTAGAGGACTTCAGAGACGGAAAGTTCGTTATCGTTGTTGACGACGAAGACCGCGAAAACGAGGGAGACCTCATCATCGCGGCGGAAAAAATTGACGCGGAGAAAGTGAACTTCATGCTGAAGCATGCAAGAGGAGTGCTCTGTGCCCCAATCACTATATCAAGATGCCAGGAGCTCGACCTGCCGCACCAGGTGAACGACAACACATCGATGCTCGGAACACCGTTTACCGTTACAGTGGACAAACTCGAGGGATGCTCCACAGGAGTTTCGGCACATGACCGTGCCGAAACGATAAAGGCACTCGCCGACCCGGCGTCAAAACCGGCAACATTCGGCAGACCGGGACACGTGAACCCATTGTACGCACAGGACAACGGAGTGCTGCGCAGAAGCGGACACACCGAGGCTACCATCGACCTCTGCCGCATGGCAGGACTCTATCCGGCAGGAGCACTGATGGAGATAATGAACGAGGACGGCACCATGGCACGACTGCCGCAGCTGCTCGAGTTCGGCGAGAAATACGGGCTCAAGACCATCTCGATCAAGGACATGATAGCATACAGGCTGAAAAACGAGGTGCTCGTGGAGAAAGGCGAGGAAGTGGACATGCCCACAAGATACGGACATTTCAGACTCGTGCCGTTCCGTCAGACAAGCAACGGACTGGAACACATGGCGCTCATCAAGGGCGAATGGAAGGAAGACGAGCCTGTGCTCGTAAGAGTACACTCGTCGTGCTCCACAGGCGACATCCTTGGCAGCATGCGCTGCGACTGCGGCGAACAGCTGCACAAGTCGATGGAGATGGTGGAGAAAGAAGGCAAGGGAGTAATCGTATACATGCAGCAGGAAGGCAGGGGCATCGGACTGATGAACAAGATTGCCGCATACAAGCTGCAGGAGAAGGGTATGGATACCGTGGAGGCAAACATACATCTCGGATTCAAACCCGACGAGCGCGACTACGGCTGCGGAGCACAGATACTGCGCCAGCTCGGAGTGAGAAAGATGAGGCTGCTCACCAACAACCCGACGAAGAGAGTTGGGCTGGAGGGATACGGACTGGAAATCGTGGAGAACGTGCCCATCGAAGTGGCACCGAACAAATACGACTACAGATACCTGCAGACGAAAAAAGAGCGCATGGGGCACAATCTGCACCTGTAAGCATTAGTCAGGGCTCCAGACAGGCAGTTCCTGCCGTTTGGAGCCTCGGTATGATGTCATATCGCCGTTTGTTATATCTTTTTAATATGTATTTTCAAATAAACAACACAATTCTTCGTTAAAGAGAAGAATAATGTTTATTTTTGCAAGTACAAACAACAATAGCACAGATATGACACAACTATCAGACCGCCTCAACAGACTTGCCCCGTCTGCAACGCTGGCGATGTCGCAGAAAAGCGGAGAAATGAAGGCACAGGGCATCGACGTGATAAACATGAGCGTGGGGGAACCCGACTTCAACACACCGGAGCACATAAAAGAGGCAGCAAAGAAAGCCATCGATGAGAACTATTCGCGCTATTCGCCCGTTCCGGGATACATGGAATTGCGCAAGGCTATCGTCGAAAAGCTGGAAAGGGAAAACGGACTCAAGTATTCGACAAGCGAAATCCTCGTGTCGAACGGAGCGAAGCAGAGCGTGTGCAACACGGTGATGGCGCTCGTGAACGACGGCGAGGAGGTGATAATACCCGCCCCCTACTGGGTGAGCTATCCGCAGATGGTGAAGCTCGCTGGAGGAAAGCCCGTAATAGTAGAGGCTGGATTCGAACAGAACTTCAAAATCACGCCGCAGCAGCTCGAAGAGGCAATAACGCCGAAGACAAGGATGATTATACTCTGCTCGCCGAGCAACCCTACGGGAAGCGTGTATACGGCAGAGGAACTCAAGACGCTCGCCGAAGTGGTGATGAGGCACGACAACCTCTATGTGCTCGCCGACGAGATTTACGAACACATCAACTATGTTGGCAGGCATAGCAGCATCGCTCACGTGGAAGGAATGAGGGAGCGCACGATAATCGTGAACGGAGTGTCGAAGGCATACGCCATGACGGGATGGAGAATAGGATTCATCGCCGCCCCGGAATGGATTGTGAAAGGATGCAGCAAGCTGCAGGGACAATATACCAGCGGACCATGCTCCGTGAGCCAGAAGGCTGCCGAGGCAGCATACCTCACGTCGCAGGAGTGCGTGGAAACCATGCGCCGGGCTTTCGAGCGGAGGCGCGACCTGATTGTGGAACTGGCAAGGCAGATTCCCGGACTGGAGGTGAACAAGCCCGAGGGCGCGTTCTATCTCTTCCCCAAATGCAGCAGCTTCTACGGCAAGAGCTACAATGGCAGGACGATAAGCGGCTCTGCCGACTTGGCTCTATTCCTGCTCGAGGTGGCACATGTGGCAACGGTGGGCGGCGATGCCTTCGGCGACCCGCAGTGCTTCCGTATGAGCTATGCCACAAGCGACGACAATATCCGGGAGGCGATGGCACGCATTAAAAATGCGCTCGCTCTCCTTGCGTAGATGTAGGGTGCCGAGGCGGTGCGCGGCGTTATGTCGCAGAAAGACTCCGAAAACTGCTATATAGCAGGTTTAATAAGAAAAATGGGTGTATGTTGTTAAAATGATTTAACAAATGCACGTTGTAACCATTAAATTATTACCTTTGCAGAAATCAGAGCCTAAACCTATGTTATTGGCATGCAGACATGCCAAAATGGAAAGAAATACTATATCGGAAATATATAACTTAAATTTATTAATAACTTAAATTAAAATCAAAAAAAATTATGGCAAATTCACAGAAAGCAGCCCCAGCTAAAAAGCAGGGCTTCCAGGGCGTTCGCGCAGCGATTTGGATTATCGTACTCTGCTTCATCGCAGGTGTATGCTTCTATCAGTTCGTACTCGGTAACCCGGGTAACTTCCAGGGTGGCGACAACGCTAACGCTCCTCTTCCAGGTAACCTGCTCGGTACTATCTACAAGGGAGGTATCGTCGTTCCTGTGATTATCACTCTTCTCTTCACTGTGATCGCTCTCTCTGTAGAGCGTGGTCTCGCTCTCCGCACAGCTAACGGTAAGGCAAGCCTCGTTAAGTTCGTAGCTAACGTTAAGGCAGCTGTTACTGCTGGCGATATGGCTAAGGCTCAGCAGCTCTGCGACAAGCAGCAGGGTGTTGTAGGTAACGTTGTTACTGCTTCTCTGAAGGCTTACGCTGAGATGGAGAAGACTCCTGGTCTGAAGAGAGAGCAGAAGGTTTCTAAGATTCAGCAGGCTCACGAGGAGGCTGTTCAGCTCGAAATGCCTACTCTGCAGATGAACATGCCTATCCTGGCAACTCTCGTAACACTCGGTACTCTTACCGCTCTGTTCGGTACCGTTGTCGGAATGATCAAGTCATTCGCCGCTCTGGCAGCTGGTGGTGGTGGTGACTCTCTCGAGCTCTCTACCGGTATTTCTGAGGCCCTCGTCAACACTGCTTCTGGTATTTTGACTTCATGGTGCGCCGTTGTTGCATATAACTTCTACTCAAACAAGATCGATAAGCTCACTTACGCTCTTGATGAGGTTGGTTACACTATCGCAAAGACATACGAAGCTAACCATACAGAAGAGGCTTAATCTTTTTTACTAACCCTTTTAAACTTTTATCACTATGGGTAAGTTAAAGATTAAGAAAGCCGACATCTGGATAGACATGACCCCTATGTCTGACGTGATGGTCCTTCTGCTTACCTTCTTCATGTTGACTTCTACGTTCGTGAAGAATGAAGCAGTGAAGGTAAATGCGCCGGGCTCTGTGTCAGAAATCAAGGTTCCAGAAACACAAGTTCTGCAGATTATCGTTGACAAGGAAGGTAAAATCTTTATCGGACTTGACAAACCGGGATATATGCAGGAGATGCTCACCAATTTCCAGGGCAAGTTCACCAGCCTGTCGCTCTCCCCAATGCAGGAGAAGACGTTTGTAGGACTTGCTTCGTTTGGTGTTCCTATGGACAAAATGTCTGATGTTCTCAAGCATGAGGCTTCTGACGTGAACAATCTTCAGAAAGATATGGGTATTCCTACTGACTCCATCAACGGAGGCATGAGCGAATTCCAGTGCTGGGTTGACGCCGCACGCAACTCTTCATTCGGCGACGATATGAAGGTGGCTATCAAGGCTGACGCAGCAACACCGTACAAGGTAGTCAAGAAGATGATGTCGGAGCTTCAGGATATGAGCGAGAACCGTTACTATCTTATCACTACATTAAAGAAGGAGGAGGCTGAATAATATGGCAAAGAAAAAAGGTTCAAGACAGAAAAAAGCCGAGACCCGCGTCGACTTCACCCCTATGGTGGATATGATGATGCTTCTTATCACCTTCTTCATGCTCTGTACTTCTCTGAGCAAGCCTCAGTCTATGCAGCTCACCATGCCAAGTAACGATAAGAACGTGAACGAACAGGACCGCTCGGCAACGAAGGCATCACAGACACTGACTCTTTATCTGGCAGGGAATGATCAGATATATCACGTGGACGGTATTCCGCAGTACGACAACCCTGCATGTCTGAAGAAGACTACATGGGGAGCCGACGGTATCCGTAGCGTGCTGATCAACCACAAGACAGAGGACGGATATACTCCTGTAAAGAACATCATGGCCGCAAAGAGACTTCTCGATGTGGAGCGTATGAAGGACAAGAGTATGGCAGACTCTACATACAACCAGCGTCTTGACAAAATCAAGAAGGGTGAGTTGGAGACTGGTAAGGTTCCTGCGCTGACAATCATCATCAAGGCTATGGACACTGCTTCATACAAGAACCTTGTTGATGCTCTCGATGAAATGCAGATTTGTGCAATAGGTAAGTACGTTATCGATAAGATCAACGACGACGACATGCGTCTTCTTAACGCTGCCCACGTCAAGTAGTCTGATTGATATTGTCTAAATTTTTAAACTAAAAGAAGAAAATGGCAAAAATTGATCTTATATCAAATGAATGGGCTGACATAGTCTTCCAGGGTCGTAATAAGGTCTATGGTGCTTACCAACTGCGTAGAGGTACTGGCAAACGTAACACATTGTCAATGGTGTTCGTTGCTTGCGTCGCAGCTGTTGCATATTTAGGACTTGCAGCTTACAACTCTTATCAGGCAGCCCAGAAGGCTAAGTTCGAGGCCGAGATGGAGGCATCTCTCATCGAGACCAAGAAGCAGGCCAAGGTTGAGAAGAAGACCGAGGCTCCGAAGGTGGAGCAGGTGCAGAAGGTAGAGAAGGTTAAGTCTTCTATTGCCTTCACCCCGCCTGTCATCAAAAAGGACTCTGAGGTTAAGCCTGAGGAGGAGATGAAGACTCAGGATGAGTTGAAGGAAACAAAGACAGCCATCGGTGCTTTCGACGTGAAAGGTAACGATGAGGCCGGTGGAACCGTGCTGCAGGCTGTTGAGAAAATCGCTACTCCGGAGCCTCCGAAGCAGGAAGCAGAGCAGAACAAGGTATTCGACGTTGTAGAGCAGCAGCCGCAGTTCCCGGGTGGAATGGGCGCGCTGAACCAGTGGCTCGGAAGCAACATCAAGTATCCTGTGATGGCTGCTGAGAATGGTATCGAGGGACGCGTTGTCGTTCAGTTCGTCGTAGAGCGTGACGGATCTGTATCCGGTGTTCACGTTGTGCGCGGTGTAGACCAGTCGCTCGACAAGGAAGCTACTCGTGTGGTTTCTGCTATGCCTAAGTGGATTCCTGGTAAGCAGAATGGTTCTGCAGTGCGTGTGAAGTACACCGTACCTGTAACATTCCGCCTCCAGTAATATCATAAAAATCTATATGGAAGGGTAGAGGTAATGTCTCGTCAAGAGGTGTGTCCTCTACCTTTCTTTTTATCCGTATCTATACATCATCATCAATTTAAACATTACGTAATTTTATGAAGCGACTAACATTCACATATATTGTTATGACATTGTCATTATTGGTTTTCTGCACCTGTGGCGGACAGAAGTCCAAGAATGCCAGAACGGACACGTATTCATCCGGAAATATGACATTGATGTGCGACGAGAGCTTCAGCCCCATCGTGACGGAGGAGCTTGCCGTGTTCCACGCCATGTATCCCGATGCCCACGTGAAGGCAGAATACACAAACGAGATTGACGCCTTCAATGCCTTGCTGAAGCAGAAGGTTCATCTCATCATTACCGCAAGGAATTTCTCGAAGAAGCAGCTTGAGTATTTCAAGTCGGCAAAGATACAGCCACGCTGGTTCCCGCTCGGATACGACGGATTGGCGTTCATAATAAACCGCAACAATGTTGACTCCTGCATCACCGTGAAGGACATCAAGAGAATTCTTTCCGGGCAGGCAACAAAGTGGAACGAGATAAACAGCGGCTCGAAGCTGGGCGTCATTGATGTAGTATTCGACAACAAGCAGTCGGCTGCCGTTCGTTGGGCTGTAGATTCTATCCTTGGCGGCAAGCCGATAAACAGTCCCAACATCTCGGCGGTGAAGACGAGTGCCGAGGTGATAAATTACGTGGAGAAGACCCCGAATGCCATAGGCATTATCGGCAGCAACTGGCTCAACGACAAGCGCGACACGACCAACGTCACGTTCAAGAAGAACATCACCGTGATGTCGGTATGCCAGATGGAGAAGGCAACGGAGATGAACAGCTGGAAGCCGTACCAGCTCTATCTGCTCGACGGCAGATACCCGTTCGCAAGAACTGTTTATGCCCTCCTTGCCGACCCGTTCCACGGTCTGCCCGTAGGTCTTGCCAACTTCATGCAGTCGCCGCAGGGACAGAAAATCATCCTCAAGTCGGCACTTCTGCCGTATCGTGGCGACCTTGAATGGCGCAGTGTGCAGGTTAATGATGATTAAAAGTGTGATAATATTTGTTTTGCAATGCAATTTCTTTCATATTTACTCTGTTAGATAAATAAAAAACAAGTATCTTTGCAGAACAAAAAAACGAAAGGGAGGAACAGTCAAGGTATAGCTGATGTGTATTAGTGCTACAGCAACGGTATAGCCGATGTATATTAGTTGGTACGGCGAGCTGTATTGGCGGTACTTCAATGGTATAGTGGCGTTATATCAGCGGCTGGAAAATAGAGAGAGACTGCAATTCTAATGAAACAACAATTTAAAAACAACGGATTATGAAAGCTATAAAATATTTATTTATGGGAGCCCTGATGACAGTTGTCAGCGGCTCAGCAATGGCGCAGACAACTGTTAAGGATGCCGTAGACGCCATCAAGACGAACAAGGACAAGGATGCCGTAGCAAGCATCGTGAAAGCCGCCGTCAAGGAGAACAAGAAGGATGCCAAGGCTCTCGCAGCCATCGGCCGTGCTTATCTCGACGTGAAGGATACTGCCAACACGCGCAAGTATGCCGATATGTCGATTGCCCTCACCAACAAGGCTAAGACAGGAAAGGTGGGCGACGGATTCATGGTGCTTGGCGACCTCGAGTATTACAAGGACAACCCAGGTGCAGCCGCAGCAATGTATCAGAACGCCTACTATGTAGAGCCGAACAACATCAGCGCCTACGTCAAGTATGCCCGTGTGATGCGTGGCGTATCTCCCGATATGGCTGTTGAGCAGCTTGAAAAGGTGCGCTCTCTCGATGCCAACTATCCTGTTGACGCAGAGGCAGCCCACATCTATTACGAGGCAGCAAAGAAGAACAGCGCCTATATGCAGAAGGTGCTTGAATACTACAGCAAGGTAGCTCCTGCCAAACTCTACGCCCACGACCCGAGCTATCTCACGGAGTATGCTCTGGCTGCATTCGCAAACCAGAAGAACGACGTTTCAAAGCAGCTTGCCCTCTATGGTCTGTCGCAGAAGCCGCGCAACGCCGGCTACAACCGTCTTGCTCTCTACAACTCGGTTGAGCTGAAGCAGTTTGAGGAGGCAAAGGGATACGTAGACGCCCTCTTCAACAAGAGCGACTCCGTAGAGCTTACAGCCAACGACTATAAGTTCGCCGGCATCACATTCAGCGCGCTTAAAGACTACGACAACGCCATTGCCTACTACAGCAAGCAGCTTGATAGCGCAACGGAGCCAGCTCAGAAGGCAAACGTGCTGAAGGACCTCTCAGATGCTTACAAGAGCAAGGGCGATTTCGCCAAGTCCCTGGAACTGTATGAGGCATATCTGAAGGAGAACCCGAAGGTGGGAATCAACGACTACAACGGCCTTGCTGCCATCTACCGCAACCAGGCTGCCGACCAGAAGGGAGCAGAGCAGGCTGCGTCTGTGAACAAGGCAGTGGAAATCTACAACCAGATGGCAGAGAAATATCCTGCCAATGCAGACTTCTGCAACTTCATGGCAGCGCGCACACTGGGCATCCTCGACCCGACCACACAGAAGGGTCTTGCAAAGCCTTACTACGAGAAGTTGGCTCAGCTTCTTGAGGCAAAGGGCGTGAACGATGATTCCGACAAGGCGCGTATCACTGAGGCATACCGCTATCTCGGTGCTTACTTCTACAACATCAAGGACGACAAGGCATCAGCCAAGTCATATTTCGAGAAGCTGCTGCAGATCGATCCGGAGAACGAGATTGCAAAGCAGGCTCTTTCTACATACTAATCTGAACCATATTCTTGTGTCCGGTATTTGATTTCCGGCACACATATAAGAATACAACATCTATACCAAGGGGTGCAACTGGACAACATACCGGATGCATCCCTTTTCTGATTTATCCCTTTGTCTGTTCTTTTTTTTCGTGAAAAATCCGTCATTCTGTTATTTTATGATGTAACGCGTTGATATATAAAGATATAGTAGGCTGGTGGATTTGTTTATATTTACAATATCTGTCATATATCTGTCAGAAATTAGGTGTTTTGCACCTTTTTTGCAAATAAAATGCGACTTAGGCAAGGAAAGAATGCTACTTTTGAGTCGTAAGGATGCTACTTTGGGGACCTAAACATGCTACTTTGTAGTCAGAATCTGAAGCCGAAGATATATGCGTTTCTCTTTGTCTGTTCGTGAAAAAGATGTAACTTTGCCGTGATAAAAAACACGCAAATGATGATTGGATTCCAAGAACTCACGAGGAAACAGATATATATCCTGTCGGCAGCATTGTCGGCAGTGTTGCTGACAGCTATGGTGGCTACCTTCCGCAGCTGCCGTCCGCATACCTATCCTGCGGAACTTGTGGCAGCCGATTCGCTTTGCGACAGCAATGCCGACAGCGCCTTGACTGTGCTGCAGACATTGTCGGGTAGAGTGGACACCACAGTTGATGCCAACCGCTGGTATATTCGTTTGCTGAAATTCAAGCAGAAAGTGAAAAGCAATGCTTCCTTTACCGACGACAAGGAAGCGAAGACACTTGTAGACCATTATGACGGCAGTAGCGACAAGCGGCTCTTTCTGCAGTCGCTTTATTGTGCAGGCTGCGTGTACCACTCTTTGGGCGACATCCCACAGGCGATAAAGTATTTTCAGAAGATAAAGGAGGAAGGGTGTGATGAAAAGCTCAATTCCCTATGTAGCTACAAGTTGGGCTATCTTCTGATGTTGCAGGGGCTTTACAAAGAATCGCTTCCTTGGCTGCGGCATTCCCTGGCGCTGCACCAAAAGAACAGAGAGATGAACAGGTGCATTTATGACCACATGAATCTCTCGTGGGCTTACACAGCTTTGAAAAAGCCATCCCTCGCCTTGGAACAGCTCGTTAGGGCAAGGGCGATAGCCGTGGAGATAGGCGACAGGTCCTCCTTGGCTGAGGTTGATGCCCAAATGGCCAACCATTACGTTGACCACGGACGGTATGCCGAAGCTTCAGAACATCTGCGGCAGAGTTTCTCCAATATGTGTAAATACAATTCCGGGTTCTTGTATTCCACGGCATTCCATCTGTATTCATCCCTGAACAATGTTGACAGTGCATCGTATTATTGCAGGAAAGTGATAGAGAGTGGCAATTTCCATGCCAAGAGAAACGCCTATTTTTGGTTGGCAAAGCATTATATGGAGTCTGGCGACAAGCGTTCGGCTTATTTCTGTATAGAAAAGTTCAAGGCTTATGCCGATACAGTTGAGGCTGTCTCCGAATCTGAAGCTTCTGCAAAGGCGAATGCTCTCTACAACTATAACTTAAGAGAAATCGAAGTGTTTAGGCTTCAGCAGGAAAGTTCCCGGAAAGATTTGATATTAGTTTCTTTTGTTTTCATTCTTGTGGTTCTTTTGTTAGCTGTAGCAATTATCATTGTTGTAATTCGTAATAGAAATAATGAAATACGTAAACGTATACAGCTTTTAAAACTGATTCTGAATAAATATAATACATATTCAAAATCTGATACAGAATGTAATAAAGTTGAAGTAAAAGATTTGGTTATTCAATTGGATGAATTGAAAGAGAATATAGAATATGTTGAAAAATTATCAGAAAATAATTCTAAGAAGAATTCTGTTGTAGTGGATTCTCCACAGGGTGAATACTTCTCAAAACTTATGCAATCTACAGATATTTATAAAGAAGTAGTGTTAGCTGTGAGGAAAGATACGGAACAAATCTTTTCAAATTGGAAAGAACTAAAGAGAACAGTGTTTGACATATATCCAAATTTTGAAACAGCTATGCTGAATTTCAGAGAGATGAGCGATGTTGAGTTGCGTGTGTGTCTTTTGATACGTGTAGGAATCCCTTTACCTAAAATTGGATATCTGATATGTAGGTCCACAAGTTCTGTTTATTCAATATGTAAGAGACTATATTATAAAAACTTTGGAAAGGATGTTCCTCCAATGGAATGGTATAATATGATATTATCAATATATTAATTTGTCTTTTTGTGTGTTTTAATGAGCGAAAGTACGTATTTTTTATAAGTGATTGAGAATGAGATAAGTTTTTATCTCATAA
>OQVS01000032.1_pt1 | contig 57670 bp, 43 predicted proteins | sample 1691601 | NCBI WGS metagenome assembly OQVS01 (sample SAMN03418268, study PRJEB22391) | human gut metagenome | biome: human-gut; feature: organic feature; material: feces | host: Homo sapiens | place: Tanzania | collected 2013-01 | reverse complement strand
GTTTGAGCCTTTGATAAAAAATCAAAGGCTAAATCTTAACATCGTATTTTTCTTTTGAAGGCATTACCAAAGCGTATTTGCCGCCTTTACCGTTAAAAAATTTTATATCGGCATTAGAAGAGCCTTTTCCAGATATTGGGATTAAAACTCCCGCTCCCCATCCTATGCTAAATTTTTTATAATTATATTTTTCGGCTATTCCTAATAAAAGACAATTAAGTATTAGACTATCAGAATATATTTCATACGAGCGATTTAAATCGTCTTTTCTGCTTTCATATTTTGTGTCTATAGAATAAAAAGAATATCCTATTTCAAGAAGCGAACTTATGCTAAAATTATCATTTATTTTTGCGTTAAACCCCATTTGAGCGTTTAATTTTGCATCAAAACCTATTTTATCAGGATCCCAATTTTTCACATTTTGCACAAAGTCTTTAAGTAACTTGGCTTCGTCGCCTTCATAATCATCCAAACAAAGCAATTTTTCTCGGCCATCGGAAAGGTGCATATAAAGACAACCAATACTTTCTTCGGTGCAACCGTGCAAATTTTCTCCGTTGCCACAAGAAGTAAATACCGTCAAACCCAAACGCAAAATTTCTTTAAAATTTAGGCCATTGAAAAGACAGAATCCGGCTTTAGTGAGGTACAAATTTACCAAATCATTATTATAAAGTTGCAAAGCGCTGTGTTCGCCAAAGTGAGAAGCGGCGAACTCTTTTTTGACCTCTTTGTTTATAGAGGTAATTTCTTTATTTAAGGTAGCTAATTCTTCAATATTGTTAGCTGAAACAATACTGTTAAAGAACCCAGTTCCGCTCAATTGTTTACTTTCGTAAGTACATTCTTCATCATATGCCCTTACTTCATTCAACTTAGTATGATGCATCCAGAAATAAGGGCGAAATTTTTCTATGCTTAACCTAACCGGCTGGCTGTCAGGTTCGGCTTCACCAATAGCACAACGCTGCCATATATACACTTCATTGTAATTTACAGCTACTCCAACTACGCGTGGACGTGGATTAGCTCCTAAAAGTTCGGGACAGCAATCGTTATCAAGCACGTCGGCCAGTGAAATATTTATGTTTTCAGTTTCCATCTATACTGTTTGCTCCAATTTATGTTTATGCCAAAATTTCGCTCTAAAGCCAAAAAAGCCAGCGAAGGGGAAAAAATTGCCTATTAAGAATAACGCATGGTTATTTGCGGAGAAGGACGCGCACTCCCTCCGTCTGGTTTAAAACAATTTTAGACTGAACTTTATGTCGATTTTGCGACTTTCGGCACAATGTGCGCTCTACAGTCCCAAGAATATCGATAAAAAGAGAGGTACGATACCGTGTCTATAGCATCAAAATTTTCCCTTGCTCTGTGCAGTACGGCTTTAGCTTTAGGTTTGGCAGTTCCGGCTCTGGCCGATCCAGCCGACATTAGCGGCATGACCAACTTGAATCAAAACGCCATCATAACAGTCTCGGACGTCAAAACGAAATCGGACAAGCCTCGCTTGCATATCCTTCAAGTAAAAGACGAGAAAGGCGCCAAGTTTTTACCTATTGAAGTGACTTCCTGGGATGTAAACGACAATTCCTCAGCTCAGAAAGCCAGTGACTTAGAAGCTATCTGTCAAGTACCGGGACGTCCCTATCATTTTTACGCCTTCGAAAGCGGCTATTGGAAAGGCGGATCCGGTAGGGCTTTCGAGATTGAAGTAGGCCACGATCCTTATTCCGGTTGGATAGCCAGAGTGGTAAACGTCTTTAATCCTTTTCCCATGCCTGCCGACGGTATGACTCCGGATCATTTGCAAATAGAAGGTTGTGCCGCTTTACAAGACGGTCAGCAAAATACTTACATATTTTTAGGCCTGCGCGGTGATTCAAAACATGCCGGCCAATTAGTCGTAACCCGTTTAGAAGGCAACAAGCTTGTAGAGTTAGAGCGTAAAACAATCGATTTGCGCGATTTCCTTAACGGCGGTCGCAGTTGTTCAGACTTAAACTTACAGCCCAGTGGAGAGAACAAATTCCGCATTCTCAGTGTAGGAACTACCGATGATGGCGATCTGGGCCCCTTCGACTCCGTTATTTGCGAAGTTGGAACTGTGGAGATCAAAGATAAAGGTTACCAACTCTCCATGCTTAAAGAGCCGATACAGAACTATCGCATTGATGGCTTAAAAGTAGAATCTCTTTGCAGCTACTTCGGCGAGAATGCCGACTTATGTATAGGCACCGACGACGAAGCTTTCCATGTGGTATTCCGTCCTCTCCCCCGTTTAACTAATACCAAGAAATAGTTTTTTCCACCGAGCCCTCGTTCTATCAAGATCGAGGGCTTTATTTGAAACATATAATCAAAGTATCGCTACTAAACTAGCTAGAAAGGCTATCAGCCTACCATGAAACTGTTTATAGCTCAGGTAAATCCTACTGTCGGCGACATTGAAAATAATAGTCGCCTCATTATCGAAGCCATCGAGCAAGCCAAAGAAGCTCAAGCTTCCCTGGTCGTTTTTCCTCAGATGGCTCTTACTGGTTATCCCCCTCACGACTTGCTTCGCAATCGTACTTTTACAGCCACTATTACTAAAGCTTGGCACAGCATAGCTGAAAATTGTCAAGGTCTAAAAGTTATCCTCGGCTCTCCAGTTATAAGTCAAGAAGACGGAGAAGAAATACTTTACAACGGAGCAGTCTTGCTTTCATACAACGAAAAAGCCGAAATTGCTCCTTGGCAAGCTTCAACCTTGCACGATCATTCTTGGTTTGCTGCCTCTGACTATTTTAATAACAGTTTTGCCAAAGCAACCGTCATCAATCACGAAGGTTACAGAATTATCTTATCTGTAGATGAGGAAATTCTGGATGAAGAATTTGCTTCTTTAGTAGAGCAAGAGAAGCAACGCGACAACGGTCAGATTTTAGCCATCAATCTGGCCGCCCGTCCTTTTGTAACCGGACACTGGCACCGCCATGCTTCTTTGTTACAACAGCGTGCCCAAGAATTGGGAGTAAATATCTTAGACGCCAACTTAATCGGCGGCCAAGATCAGATCGTTTTAGAAGGTGGATCGTTGCTTATTTCTGAGCAAGGCCAACTTTTAAATTACGCACCACGCTTCCAAACATACTGCGCTCTCTGGAGCTTGAATACACAAAATGACGCTCAAGCTGTCCAACTTCCTTCTGCAGATGAAAAATGGGCCAAAGAGCATGAACAAACCGAAGCAATGAGCTTGGGCTTAGGCGATTATATGCGCAAGAACGGTTTTACCGATGTTGTTTTGGGTATTTCCGGAGGTATCGACTCGGCCTTATGTGCCGCTTTAGCCGTAAGCACTCTGGGCGCAGAACATGTGCACGGCCTTTATATGCCCAGCCGCTTCAGTACTGATATAAGCGAAGAAGAAGGCGCCAAACTTTGTAAGAACCTCGGTATTGATTTGCAATTGTTACCTATCGAAGGGCCAAGAGCTGCTTTTACCGAGTTGTTAGCTTCAGCTTTTGCCGGTCGTGATTTTGATATTACAGAAGAAAATATACAAGCTCGTATCCGTGCTATTTTAGTTATGGCTATGGCCAACAAATTCGGTTGGTTAGCGATATGTACGGGCAATAAAGCCGAAGAAGCCGTAGGTTATTCCACTTTATATGGCGACGGAGCCGGTGGCATTGCTCCAATTATGGACCTTTACAAAAATGAAGTTCGCTCCGTTTGTCGTTACTTCAACCGGGAAAAAGAGATTATTCCCTCTCTGATTATTACCCGTCCTCCGTCAGCCGAGTTGCATGAAGGTCAAAAAGACTCTGATAGTTTGCCCGACTACGATGTACTTGACGCCATACTTAAAGCCTATCTCGAAGAAGGCTACACTAAAGCCCAACTCAAGGAAGCGGGCTTCGCTGAAGCTATGGTAGAGAAAGTGGTTCGCTTGGTAGAGCGCAGCGAGTTCAAACGTCAGCAAGGGCCGATTGGTTTGAAGTTGTCGCCTATGCTTTTGGGTTTAGATCGCCATATGCCCATTACCAAAGGTATCCACGCTCTTTAGTCGCAGCCTGTCTAAGCTAAAGTTTGTCGGAGGCAAGCATACAAAAAGCGCCTTTTTGCTTTACTCCGACATACTTTCAATTTGATAGGACAGACATAAGCGAACGGCAGTCGATTCAACTAAAAAGAAACAGACTGACAGTTCGCTTATTTAATTACAGAGGCGTTTCTAAATTTCACTTCCATCTATTGTTTGTCAGGGTTATTGCTTATGGGTATGGAAATTCGCGGGCCCAACTTAGGGACATACGACGCAGGTTATCTGCAGGCCGTTCAGCGCGAAATGGCCCGCAGCGTAAAATCGAACATATTAAAAGAAGTAGGTGATATTGAAGATCAGGTTGCTTTGGCTTTACAAGGCAATTTGGAAGATTCGGTCACTTTGTCACCTGAAGCCAAAGCCTATTTAAAAAAATTGCGCCGAAAACTTCTTAAGCATAAGGGCATCGATCTTATCGGCGAAGAAGATGATGACGAAGAGGAAGAAGAAAAGCCTGAGCGCGACTTCAACGGCTTGCTCAGCGATTTAGACTCTTTCCGCCGCAGCAAATCAGAACAAGAAGGGCAAAAGCAACCCCAAAATTTAATTTTTCCTACCACGATTCAACTTTCCGGATTCGTGCCCACTAGTTCTGATAAGCGTGTCCGCCACCAAGTTTATTCGCCCGTACGCGAAACGATCAACCGCATGATCTACTACGCTCCAACCGAAGCTTCACGCTTGAAAGTTCAAGACGAACTCGAACCCATGGGAGCCAAGATCATTTCCCAGGTACGTTCCTTCGGAGCTCATATTATCGTACTGGATCGTCGCCAAGCTCTCACCCAACTAAAAATTAAGGGCATGTACGTGGTAGCTCCCTCCGAAAAAACCTTTGACGGTCGCTACTGGTCTGAAGTGCGCGGATTATATGATTCTTCACGGCGTTTGTTAGTTATAGGCGAAGAACAGCTAGGGCAGCCCAATCACTCGGTCGCTCGACACGAATTTGCCCACGCCTACGACAACGCTTTTAGTGAAGGACACGGTCGCCGCTTGCCTTTGTCGGTACAACTGTGGAATAAATTCCGTCACAGTCGCACCGGTTTGGTTTCAAGTTACGCGGCTACCAATCCGGCAGAATATTTTGCCGAAACTGTGGAAGCCTATTTCCAACCCACGTTAAAACCTCTAGTAGAGCAGCGTGACCCAGAAATGTATGCCTATTTACAAGAGCTTTTCGGTACTTAATCAAGAATTTATAACTATCAAAGAAAGTCGACTAGCTTTTCTAAAAGGAAAAGCTGCGGCTTTTGAAACAATTACCTATCTGTTTAGTCAGAACACGAATTTTTTACTCATTAGGTCAGGATTTTTCTCAAGCTTATGAACAGACTCACTTTTACTGCAGCAGCTGTTTCTTTACTTTGCTTAGCTCCTTGGTCGGCAGCTTACTCAAAAGAGCCTCAAGTTCATGGTCGTCTGTACAATACCTACTCTCAAGCGGTAGCTCAAGCCAATCCTTGGGACAAATACCAAGCCGAACCGGCAGCCAAAGCCAAAGGCGCCGATCCGAGCGTCGCTCCATCATCATCTGTTGCTCCCACAACAGATTCTTCAGCCAACCCTTGGGACAAATACCAAGCCGAGCCTTCAAATTCTAAAAAAGCCTCTACTCCAAAAGTTTCTGAAAAGGCTATGCCTATTCCAGCTACCGCCGAGGGCAGTCCAGAAGTAGAAGAAAATTTACCGGAAGTAACTGGCAAAAACCCTTGGGACAAATACGCTCCGGCTCCCTCACCCGTAAAAGCCAAGAAGAAAAACACTGCCAAAATAAAAGAGCGTCCGGCCAAATTGGAATTGGCGCAACCTTTGCCCGAATCAGAAGTTCCTCAGGGGCCGCGAGTTGTTAAAAACGATCTGGCTATTGGTACCGACAACTATTTTGCCATTGAATATGCCGGCCAATTGGTAGGCTACTCACAATACAAAATCAATCGCCTTTTAACCTTAGGCGGGCAGTCTACTTATGTCATGGATTCTGCTTCGCGCATAAAAATGGGCGTAGATACGGTACAAGATCTGAAATTCACCGCCAACACCCAAATAGATAAAAAAACTTTAGCGCCAGCTTTATTCCTTTGCATTCAAGGCGAGCAAAAAAGCAAAGACGCCTTAAGTGTTAATTGTATATACTCCGAAGATTTTATCGCCCAAAACAACAACTATATGGGCAAAGAGCAAGGATATTTGCAAAAATATGCAGCTAATAAGCCTCCTCTGATCGTCTTTAATAACTTGTGGGGTCATCTTGATACCTTCCCAGAGCACTATTGGCTTATGGTCAGGGCCGCTTCTCAGGGCGGAGTTTTAGAAACTTACGACCCTATCTTACAAGGCATAGGTAAAACTATAGTTTACAAACCTATCAAAGAAACTTGGAAAGATCGCAATGGAGTTGCACACACAACTTTTGTTTATAAAATAACTGATGTAAACTCAGCACCTTTGGCTTACGTGCGCGTCTATGCCAAAAATTATGAATTGGCTGAAATAAAAGAGATCGGTTCCGGTTTAGTTTTCCGTCGTTCTACTCCCGGTGTAGTTTCGGCTGTAGCCAAATCTTCTGGACAACGCATTAAAGCCAATTCAGAGATTTCCAATATTTATTTCCAAGATCCTGACAAACTCACTCATTTGGAAGCTTTTGTAGATTTAAGATTGCGTGGCGGAGAACTGGCCCAGCACCAAATTAAAAATTATAAGCAACAATTCTACGGTGAAGTCAAAGAAGGACAGATAAAGGGACGCGCCGTGGTAAGCAGTGATTTAAAAGGTGAAACCCCCAAAGCAAAATTTCCCTTTACTGAAACTGTACCTAGTGAACTCGAAAAATATTTACAAGCTTGCCCAGGTATTGAGCTCGAAGTTAACAGCCTGACTACTAAAGCCAAAGAAGTCACGTGGAAATCGGAAACAGCTTTCCAAGCTGCCCAACGCTTAAATGGCTATGTATCCAACCAAATAGCCGAAGGCGTAGCTTTACCCTCAGCACGCCAAACTTTGGAGAACCAAGTGGGCAATCCAGAAGGTAAAGCCTTGCTTTTAACCGCCTTACTCAGAGCGGTAAAGATTCCCGCTCGAGTTGTGGGAGGTTTGTCTTATAACAAAGGCTCTTTTACAGTGCACCGCTGGACAGAAGCCTGGTTGGGCGCCGAAGATGGCTGGGTTGCTTTCGACCCCACCACCAACGAATCGGGCTTTATTAACGCTTCTCATATCACTTTGTGGGAAAGCGGCGATCTCCAAGCCATGGATATTTACGTCGAGAAATTTTCTCCTCGCCCACCTCGCACCACCGACTATTTCAAGACAGCCCTCAAGTGGCCTATAGGTGAAAAACGCACCTACGGCATCTATCATAAAGGTAAACTTATCGGTTTGGAAAGTTCCTATATGTATGATATGGAAGTGCGTGAAGGCGGCGAGACTTACGACTTTAAGTCTGAATCGGTAATTTTACGCGAAGAGACGCCTCTTGTCTTCGAGAGCACGCTCAGTATGAACCAAAACGGTTTGCCTATTTCCTTCCAAGCCACAGAAGACAACGGCGTAAAAGTTCATCACGAAAGTTTTGCCTTCAAGGGCACCAACATTACCCAAGCTCTCGATCTTAAAGAATCAAAGTCACTGCCCAGACCGGCTAAATCCAAAGCGCTCATAGAGCGTGAAAAAGCAGAGGCCGAAAAACAAAGTGAAGTACAAGCGGAAGAAGCTCAGCTTGAGCAAAATCCTCCCCTTCCTGAGTCTATTCAAGTCGAACAAACTAATGCGAATACTCAGTCCACGCCCAACACTGCGCAACTCAAGGCGCAAACTCAGCCAACCGAGGAGAAGGCGAACGCCGAGAAGACGGACAACAATTTGGAGACACTCGGGAAGCAAGATGCGTCCTCTGCTGATGCTGCGGAGACTGATAAACTTGGCCAGGGACTTAGTGAGGCTACTCAAGGCGCTTCTGGAGATGTAGACAAAACTGAAGACTTGCCAGAAGCTGCTATTTCAGATGCCGATAAAGAAGCGGCCGAGGCCGAAGCTAAAAAGCAAGCTGAACTTAAAGCACGTCAAGACGCTAAAGATCGCTTGCTTGAAGTAAAAGCTTGCTATGACGAAGCGAAACAGCAAGCGGCCGAAGCCGAAAAGGCTAAACAAGTAGCCGAGCAAAATGCTGAGGCCAGCGGTGCCAAGGCAGATCCTGCCAAAAATGAAGAAGCTGCCGAGCCTAAGACTCGCCAAATTCCTTATTCCATAGGCACCTATCTTGTCGATCCACGTTTCTTATCTCAGTGGGCTTTGGTTGTAGAGCAAAGTCCAGTGGTCGCTACGGAAAAAGCCGATGAAGAAACCCAATCAGAATCTGAGTTGCCAAAAGTTGATCCCAATACCGGAGTAGTAAATTCTAGCGAAGTTATCGCTCCAGAATCAGCTTCTGTTGCAGATAACAAAGACGGCAATTCCGAATTGAAGGGGCAAGTAGGAGAAACTGGAGCCGGTACTTTTACTCCAAGCAACGCTTCCGAGAGCGAAGATGATGAAGCTTATAGCTTCAAAGCTTTTATTCCAGGTTCTCTTAAAGTGCAAGATCTTGCCATTCAAAGAGCTGATGCCGACGAAACAATTACTATGCCCGACGGAAGAGAAGTAGAGACGGCTCGTCTCGATACTGAAAAAGGTATGCTTTTCTACATGGATTTAAAAACTGGTAAAGTTTTGAAAATAAGCATTCCTAGCCAGGATTTGGAGATGTATTTAGAAGATACTCGCTTTGAGCTGTAATTTCGAGCAACAACTTAAAGCGAACTACTAAGAAAAAGAACGATAAAAGGGGTAAATAAAGCGGGGTGAGCCGATTCTTCTGCAGAGGAAATCGGCCCCCGCCTTTTTCTGTTGTCAGCCGAGATAAAACAATCAATCGTGAGTTTAAGATGGAAATAGACGGCCAAGTTATAGAGAATAGATACATGCTCTTGGAGCGCCTGGGCAGCGGCGGCATGGGTGAAGTCTATCGCGCTTTAGACAGAGTAACCGGACAGGATGTAGCGGTAAAATTGCTGCTTCCGGCTTTGTGTGAAAGAGAATCATCTCGCAAACGCTTTGCCCGTGAAGCCCAGGCAGCTCAAAAGCTCAATCATCCCGGTATAGTGAAAGTATACGAATATGGTACTTTTCATGGCCGTCCTTTTATTGTTATGGAGCTGCTGACAGGCAAATCGCTGCGCTATTATGTGAGAGCTTATCGTCCTTCTCCAGAAAAGATTCTGCTTTTAACTGCAGAACTGTGCGATGCACTCTATCACGCCCACAGCCGCGGTATTATTCATCGTGATTTGAAACCGGACAATATCTTTGTTAACCACCTGGGCCATATCAAAGTGTTGGACTTTGGCTTAGCCAAAATTAGTTTCGCCGCTGATTTGACAGCTCTAACTAAATCGGGCACCGCTCTGGGAACATGCACCTATATGTCTCCGGAGCAAGCTCAAGGCAAAGAAGCCGACTTGCGCTCAGATCTTTACGCAGTAGGTGTCATTTTATATGAAATTTTTTGTGGTATAACGCCATTTTCCGCCGAAGACGCCGCAGCAATTTTGCGTATGCAAGTTTACGACAAAGCTCAGCGTCCAACTTCGGTCGAGCCCAATTTGCCTATCGAAATAGAGCAAATAATCATGTGGCTGATGAACAAAAATCCCAAATATCGTCCCAATTCAGCCCTAGTTTTAAAAGAAAAACTTATTCAAGTCGTAAGAATGCTGCGCATAGGTTCAGTGCATTACGTCTCTCCCGAAACTGAGAACGAAGTTGCCCAAGCCGAACGCCAGCATATTCATCATAATGCCGAAGCCATTCCTCACCCAGCCGCTACTCCTCAAGGAGAAAGAGCAACTTCACTCCCTCCCAAGCTTCCTCAAGCTCTTCCCAACGACGCCGCAGAAGACGGAATAGTGTCCTCCACAGAGCAGTTTGCCTCTTCCTCCAGCGACGATCTAAAAAGCGTACCTCAAGTCAGCGATCCCTTTATGTCTGGCACCGGAGACATTTGGGATGAAGCTCAAAAAATAGGAGCAGATCGAGTCAATCGCGAGGAATTATCAGAACAATTTATCCAAGATTATCAAGACGATCATATACTCGAGTCATACTCACGAGAAGAAGAGCTACTGAACAGCTTACAAGACGAAGTTGTTACCAATCGCCCGGAGACGCCTGGTAATCAAGTTCAATTGCACTCTTTAAAAAGTATCATTGAGTCTAAAGAACCGGCTGTACCGCCGCGAGTTACAATCTTGACCATGACTGCTTCTTTAAAAAATTTGCCCTTGCCCACTTTATCTTTGACTCAGTTGGCCGCCCATATCAGCCAAGTTATGCGCGAAGCCGTCGAAGTCAACGGAGGCTTTATCATTCTCAATGAAGGAGCCAATGTCAAAGCTGCCTTTATAGACGAATATGCCGGCTTAAGAGCCGTACGTTCCATTATTCGCACCAGAATGAGCCTCCGTCAGCTCGGTCAAAATTATAACTTGCTCAAACTCCCTACTATAGCTTCTGGTATATATTCCGGATTAGTCAAACCAGCCTTAGCCAGAGGGCCGTTTACCGTCGAGAATATGCGTGATTTATTATCCGGAGCCACCAGATTGAGCAACCTTTCCAACAGTAGACCCAACGAAATTTTCATTTGCGGCGACAGTCTCGATGAAGGCATAAATGCCAAGTTTGTACGCAAAATCTACGTGCGCAATCGCACCGCTCCAGTAGAAATATATCGCGTAGTAGGCTTAGCCTAGCGATCTGCCGCCAGCCTATCTACACGCACCTAGTTGAGTTTTTGCTTTTTATACTAAAGGCTTTTACCAAACTGAGGAGAAAACGGCCCTTGGGTTGGGTGCTCTTGCAGTCTTGTTTGCACAACTATACACTGTCTTTGGTTGCCTGCCCTAAATTATTTTAATTAGCAGGTGAATTGTGGCTTATACCTTAGTTTGCGGCATTGTACCCGTAATATTGTTGGTAATCGCCGTTTGTATGCTGATAAGCGACTTTTATTTTGTGCGTCGCGAAAGAAAAAATGGTATCAACCACAGTTTTTTTTCTGTTTGGTTTGTGGCCCGTGTACTCAAGATAGTCACTATCGTTACTGTGGCCTACTTGCTCCATACGCTCGATCCTCAGTTTTTGCAACCGCGTCCAGACAACGCTCCACCTGCCGATCAGGGAGCTTTAGACGCCTATAACCGACAATGGAACCAGGCCTTTGCTCTCAGTATCGTTTTTGTCATAGCTTTTGTAACCGATGTTTTCGGACGTCTCAAATTACTCCAAACCAGTGAACAAAAACGAGCCGAACAGTTTTTTAAGCTTCACACCGATACCGACAAAAACCACTAAGGAGATACCGTCAGCATGACCGACAATAATATGCCCGCCACCACTGAAAAAGTGTTTAGCTGCAATTCTAACAATTTAGGTCAGCCACAGGAAGTTATTCTTCCTCAGCCACCAGCTTTTCAAACTCAAGACGATCCATTTGCCAGCGAACAAGAGCGCAATGCTTGGACAGCTTCGCTTAATGCGACTATCGATTCTGCGGTAAATTGGCTCAAAAAAGAGCAAACTGAGCGCGGCTATTGGGCAGGTTTCTTAAAAACCAACTCAGCTATTGAAGCTGAGTGGATTATTGCCATGTATTTCCTCGGCATTACTGACGATCCCAAATACGACGATGTGGTGCGCTCCATTCTCAGCGAGCAGCGTCCGGACGGTTCTTGGAGCGTCTATTACGATTCCCAGATTGGTGACATCAACGCTACTGTTGAAAGCTATACAGCTTTAAGAATAGCCGGCCATGCCCCCGAAGCTCCCCATATGCGTCAAGCCAGAGAATGGATCTTATCTAAAGGCGGCTTAAAACATATAAGAGTATTTACCCGCTTCTGGCTGGCCCTTTTGGGAGAGTGGCCTTGGGAAGCTTGCCCCAATTTGCCCCCGGAAATAGTTCTTTTACCTAATTGGTTCCCTATCAATTTATATAAATTTGCCAGTTGGGGACGTGCCACTATTGTATCTTTGTGTTTAATTTCCGCCGATCATCCCGTCAAGAAGTTGCCTGCTGACAAACGTTTGGATGAATTATTCCCCCAGGGACGCGAGAAGATGGACTACTCGTTGCCCAAAGCCACTACTCCTTGGGGCAAATTCTTTGCAGCAGCCGATAAACTTTTGGGTCTTTACACAACCAAGTCGCCCTTTAAGCCTTTGCGCAAAATGGCCTTAAAACTCTGCGAGCAATGGATTATCGAGCGCCAGGAAAATGACGGTTGTTGGGCAGGCATTCAGCCTCCCTGGATCTATGCTTTGGTAGGTTTATACACTCAAGGTTACTCTTTAAAACATCCAGTTATGAAAGCTGGCTTGCAAGCTTTCAACGAGCCTTGGGCTTTCAAAACCGAGCAAGGAACCTACTTGCAATGCTGCACTTCGCCAGTCTGGGATACGGTATTAAGCTTGGTCGCTTTAAGCGATTGCGGCGCCGACGGCCGACAAGAGATGATTCAAAAAGCTTTGCGCTATACTTTAGATGAGCAAATTCTCTCAAGAGGCGATTGGCAAGTAAACAGCCCCGGCGTCGAACCTGGCGGTTGGGCCTTCGAATACGAAAATGATTGTTATCCAGACGTTGACGATGCAGCCGTAGCCTTAACCGCTTTAATGCGCTACCGCGACCAAGCTGCCAACACTGTAGAAGTAGACATAGCTTTAAAACGCGGTTTCCTTTGGCTAAAAGCTCTGCGCTCCAGCAATGGCGCTTGGGGCGCCTTCGATAAGGACAACACGTGCGATCTGGTCTGTCAAATACCGTTCTGTGATTTTGGCGAAGTGCTCGATCCGCCCTCAGCAGATGTAACGGCACATGTTATCGAAGCTTACGGCACCGCCGGGCAAAAAATTCACAATAACATGATGGTGCGCAAAGCTGTAGAATATTTGCGCAGCGAGCAGGAAGCTGATGGCAGTTGGTTCGGCCGCTGGGGCGTCAATTATATTTACGGCACAGGTTTAATCTTGCCGGCCCTCAATGCTGTTGGCGTCGATATGCAAAGCCCTTGGGTGAAAAAAGCTGCCGATTGGCTCGTTTCCGTACAGCATGAAGATGGCGGTTGGGGCGAATCGTGTGCAACTTACATGAATCCCGGCCTTAAAGGGCAAGGAAAAACGACTCCCAGTCAGACCGGCTGGGCTCTCATGGGCTTATTGGCTTTGGAAGATCATCACTACGATCAAGCCATCTTGCGCGGCTTAAATTGGCTCATAGCCAACCAAAAAGACGGAACTTGGGAGCAAAAAGAATACACAGGCACGGGCTTCCCCGGCTACGGTGCCGGTGCCCGTACCGAAATAAAGAGCGGTTCCGTCTTAGACCAGGGCCAAGAGTTAAGCCGCGGCTTTATGCTCAGCTATGCCATGTACCGCCACTACTTCCCCATGATGGCCTTAGGACGAGCCTTAAAGCACTTTTCTCTCCCCAGCCGCCAGCGCTAAAAATCGGCACCTTGTTGGTGAGCTTGGTTTATAAATCAAATAAGCGCCCTCTTGTCAATTTTAAGGATGGAAATTTGTGAAGTACAAAGATAGAATCGAAGGTCTGGAATTGGCCAAAAAGCTGGGCGCTTTTGTGCGTTTAGGCTCAGATTGCGAAGACTTTGCCATCAACTTTAATTTGGGCTGGATCCTTTACGATTCTATAGGCACTTATGCTTGTCTTAAAGCTTGGCCAGAATTGAATGCTTCACAAATTTCCCGTGCCTGGCTCACTGACGATCTAGACAGAGCCCAGCCTCTTCTGGATGTCTTCGAGCTTTCTGAACAAGGAGCTCAGGAGACAGGCTATCCAGAGCACCGCATTTTGCTCTTTTTTGGCCCCATGTCTCCCCAAGCCAAGCGGGTTCGTTTAGAGATCCAGCGTCTCGAGCCAGCCGGCCCAGGCTTGTCGTACTTGCACACGATGGTCGATCCCTTTGCTTCTATGGGCGATCAGCAAGCTGTACATATTATGGCTTGGGAAGAGCCCGACGATCCTATGGCTCCCATTCCTATAGGCACTATCGCCGGATGCTGGGCTTTCGATGTCGACTGCCCTAGGCGCAGCCAAACTTGGACTTATGCCAAACGCTACCATCTGGCTCAAGAAGTAACTATAGGTTCTTCCCATATGTTCTTGGAATATTTGGATCGCGGTCTCACCGGCTGGCGCCTTTCCAGTCGTTTTCTGTCGGAGACGAACCGCTTCGCCGATCTTAACCAATTGCACAACTTGCTCTGGGAAGTTTCTTCTCCAGAACAGCTGATTATGCAACTAAACGATCAGGGGTTGCTCGACAGTTTCTCTCCTCCCATAGTGCGCATGACTCTCGATCAAGTTGATAATGAACAGAAAACAGTGGCCAGCGCCGAGATAGGTGAAATTTATGGCCCGCTGGGTGTATTAAATAATAAGTTCTATCATTTTTATCCACCACAATTTGCCGAAGAGAATATTCCCAATCAATTATCCATCTATAAAGTTATAGAATTGCCTCTGCCCAATCCTTGGCTCTATGACTTTGATCCTAAAAACATATGTTCTCTGCCAACCAAAATCGATGAAGAGTTGCCTCCTTTCCATCTAAAACTAAAGCTAAGCATCGAGGGGTTGTATTGGGAAGACAACATGATGCTTATTGCTCCTCTAGCTATTATGGATCCAGATTCGGACGCTCAAGTTGATCTGGCTGACTGTGCCATTCGCAACTTAAAAAATAACGAAGCTTGTTTTTGCTTAGGTCAAAGTTTAGTTGATTTGCCTCAACCCAAAGCCAATTTAAAACGCGATCAAGTATACGGTTGGCAATATCCTCCTGTTCATAAGCAAACTCGCAGCGCTTGCTTTGAGGTTTATACCGTGAATATCACCCCCCAAGAAAATGTTAAAGTAAAAATATCTCCTTCGCCAGCCGATCGCCAAGCAGATCAGGACAATATGGTTATACAACCGGAAGAGATTTTTGAATAAAATTCCACTAGCATGCTCACGTTCAATTTAATTTGAACTTTGAGTAAGCTCTAAAAAATAAAGGAGAATAGGAAATTCAATAATGGCTATAATTGAGCGTTTTTGCCGCTATGCATCTATCGATACTCACTCTGATGAAGACAGCACCAGCAGTCCTTCCACAGATGTACAAATCGGCTTTAACAAACTTCTCAAAGAAGAGCTGATTACCATGGGATGCCAAGACGTCACCTTAGACGAATATGGCATCCTTACAGCTACTATTCCCGCCAATCGTCCCAATATTCCGGTCATGGCTTGGCTGGCTCATGTCGATACTTCCCCAGAAGTCAGCAGTAAAGATATAAAACCTCAAGTTGTTCCCAACTATCAGGGCCAAGTTTTGGTTTTGCCCGGCGATCCCACTCAAAAGCTCGATCCTAAAGAGTTTCCCGAATTAAATACAGTTATTGGACATACTCTCATTACTACCGATGGAACCACTCTTCTGGGTAGCGATTGCAAATCGGGCTTAACAGCTATCGTAGAAGCTGCCGAGTATTTAATTAAAAATCCGCAAGTTCCCCATGGCGAAATTCGCTTAGTATTTTCTGTCGATGAAGAAATCGGCAAGGGCACTTTGCATATGAACCCCGAACGCATAAAAGCCGATGTGGCTTATACTTTGGATGGCGGCGCCACTTCCATGATCGATTGCGAAACTTTCTCAGCCGATTTGGCCACCGTAACTATCGAAGGTATCAACACTCATCCGGCCCATGGCAAAGGCCATATGGTAAACGCTCTGACTATCGGAGCCGATTTTGTAGCCAGAATGCCCAAGCTGACACTTACTCCAGAAACTTCCGACGGCCGCCAAGGCTTCTTGCATCCCTATTCTTTTGAAGGCTCCGTAGGCTATACGGAAATTAAGATTATTTTGCGCGATTTTGAAACCGAAGCTTTGGGCGAATATGCCAAATTGCTCAATAATATTGCAGAAAATCTGACTGCCGAAAACCCTCGTGCTTCAATAAAAGTAAAAGTAACTAAACAGTATCGCAACATGCGCGAAGGTTTAGTAAAAGAGCCCAGAGCCTTAGATTATGCCGAAGAAGCCATGCGCAAATTGGGCATTACTCCCGAACGCACTATTATTAGAGGCGGAACGGACGGCTCCGGCTTGACCGAAATGGGCTTACCTACTCCTAATCTGTCTAGCGGCCAACACAATATTCACTCTCGCCTGGAGTGGACTAGTGTTGAAGAGATTGAACAAACTAAAGAAGTGTTGCTCTCTTTAGCTAATGTTTGGTATGAGCATAGCTTGGCCAACTAATTGAGCATAATACTTAATTTTTTCCCTTATTTTTGGCTTTTTAATAAGGAAAAATAGCTTTAGCGGTGATATAATTCTGTAAAGGCCTAAGGCATGCCGTCTACTTTCAAGTAGGCGGCAACCAATTTCATTGAGGCTTCAGCGCTTTCAGGCGCACAACTACCATCGCAAAGCGAAAGGAACACTATTATGGACGCTATCGGCGGCATCAGACCTACCTCTATCAATCTTAGCGGCAAAGTATCAGCCGGAGAAGTTATGAGAGAAGCCAATCAGGCTATTAGCAAATGGGATCTTCAGCACTTAGGCTGGCGCGGCTTCCAGCAGCTTGATTGGGTGACTGATATTACCAATAAGTATCCTGAAGCTGTTAATATTGCTCACACTTGTTCTTCCCACACTCCCGGCTATTTGGATCAGGTAAACGATCTCTTCGAAGGCATGCCCAAAGCCGATCAGAAAGAAGTGCACAAATACTTCATCGGCAAGCTCGGCCTGGAAGAGCTTTCCTGTCGCAATAGCGGCGCAGCCGGCGGCCTGTGTGACAAGAAGGGTGCTTATCTCCAGATTTGCCAATTGACCAAAGAGCTTAGCAGCAACTAAACTGTTCGTTTAATCAGTCTTTAGAAAGAGTTTCTCTTCTCCGAAAAGAGGAACTCTTTTTTAATGATCACCAGACAACAGCAACAGCAAAAATCGCTTTTTTCAGCAGGCGATAAATTGCAAGCGTTGAACGAAATGGCCAGCACTCGGGTAATTATTTGTTGTATCTTCAACATTATTTGCTTTCAGTAAGCAAATCTAACATTGCAACAAAACATTTAGTACATTCAGCGAGGTTATCTCTATATGGGTTTAGAACGATGCAGCGGAGTATTACTCCATCCTACCTCACTTCCGGGGAAATACGGAGTAGGAACGTTCGGTTCTGAAGCTTATGAATGGGTTGATTTTCTTTCCAGAAATCAGCAAACCATTTGGCAAATCCTCCCTCTCGGCCCTACTTCTTACGGCGACAGTCCCTATCAGAGCAGCAGCACTTTTGCCGGCAACCCTTATTTAATAAGTTTAGACGACATGGTCGCCGACGGCCTAATGACTCGTCAACTTTTAATCGAAGCCATAAGCTCTCCGGAATTTAATGCCAATTCCGATGAAGTAGACTTCGGGGCTCTCTACAAGTGGAAATTACCCCTTTTAAATAAAGCTGCCGCCCAATTTGATGACAAAGGCGACAGCGATCTGGCCAAAGAGTACAGAAAATTCTGCAAAGACAATAAAAATTGGCTGGACGATTATGCTCTCTTCAGTGCTTTAAAAAAGAAATTCTCCGATAAAGCTTGGAGTGAATGGCCAGACGAATTTAAATTCCGCAAAGATAAGGCTATACGCGAAGCCCGTCAAGAATTAGCCTCTGAAATAAAGGGCTATTGCTTTATTCAATGGGTATTTGATCGTCAGTGGAGCAAATTGCGCACCTATGCCAACGAAAAAGGCATAAAAATTATCGGCGACTTGCCCATTTTCGTAGCCATGGATTCTTCCGATGCCTGGACTAACACGGCATTATTCTGCTTCGACAAGAACTTAGTACCTACAGCCGTAGCTGGCGTACCGCCGGATGGCTTTGCCGCCGACGGTCAATTGTGGGGTAATCCCCTTTATAACTGGGACAAAATGAAGAAAACCGGCTATGCTTGGTGGATTGAACGTCTGAAAGCAGCCTTAAAGCGTCAGGATTACGTGCGCATCGATCATTTCCGCGGTTTTGCAGCTTATTGGTCTGTACCTTTTGGCGAAAAGACAGCTAAAAATGGCAAATGGATCAAAGGGCCCGGCGCCGACTTCTTCAAAGCTATTCAGAAGTCTTTAGGTAAAGACTTGCCCATTATCGCCGAAGATTTGGGAGTCATTACTGAAGACGTAGTTGCTTTACGCGATGGCTTCAATTTCCCCGGCATGAAAATTTTGCAATTTGCTTTCGGAGGCGGCTCCCAGGGCGAATATTTGCCTCACAACTACACCGCTAATTGCATTGCCTATACCGGCACCCACGACAATAACACTTCTCGCGGTTGGTATGAGAATGATGCTTCCGAAAAAGAGAAGGATTATTTACGTCGTTACTTCTCTACCGACGGTTGGGACGTAGCCTGGACCATGATTCGCGGAATTTTCGCCTCTGTAGCTAAAGTGGCCATAGTACCGGCTCAAGATTTGCTTAGTTTGGACAAAGAAGCTCGCATGAACTATCCCGGTAAAGCCAGAGGAAACTGGAGTTGGCGCTTCCGCCGCGAAATGTTCACTCCTCATATTGAGTGGCGCTTAAAAGAAATCACTGAAACTTACGGACGCGAACGCGAGAAAGAAATTGTCGCTCAGGATGAAGCTTACCAGAAAGCTGCCGAAGCGGCCAGAAAAGCCAAGTAGTTTCTGAGCTCTCCCAAAAGCCCAAAAAGCTTCCGCTTTAAACTGAAAGTTTGTAGCGGAAGCTTTTTTTGGCTTATATATTCAATTTGCGTGCAATAATTTTTTTTGTACTAAATCTTTATAAAGTTGTTCAGCAGAAGTAAAAACCAAACCATCCATTCCAGCCGATTTGGCAGCTTTAATATTGCCACTTTGATCGTCAACAAAAAGACATTGCTTGAGAGGGACTCCAGCTACTTGAGCAGCCAACTTAAAGATCTCGGCTTGCGGTTTGCGCATTCCTACTCGACAAGAAAGAATGCAAGGATCAAAATATTTATAAAAACCTACTTCTTCCAAAATATCGGCATGCTCAGCTATAGTATTGCTTAAAGCGCCCACTGCGCACCCATTGCGACGCAATTCTTCCGTAAGTTGCAACAAGCGCTCATCGATAGTAAGTGTAGCGCGGAAAATATTTTTCCAAAAATCGGCACAATTATTGACTATACTGCGGCTGCCTTCGCCACTTTGCCACAAACTTTCACCTATTTCTCGCCAAAAACTTTCCGAATCGAGCTTTCCCATTTCGAAAGCAGGAAGTTTTTCAGCGATTTCGCGGCGCAAAGAATTGGGATTAGTTTGAAAAGCAGCACACCCAAGTTGTACGTAACGATCCAACTCCGCGTCAACAAAAACTCCACCAATATCAAACAAAACAAGTTTTATTGGCTTACGTCCGAAAAACAACACCGCCTTTAGATCTTCCTTTTCTGCCTTAATTAGAGCTGATTTTCTAGAGAAAAGCTGTCCACCCTGCCAAATGCCAGTCAACAAGCCCACCATAAAAGCGGTAGGGAAAAACATCTTTAGCTAGAAACAGAGGGCCCGTTTGTGCCGCTTATACGATTAAGAGCAGCCCATAGCTTATAAGTCAGGAAATTATAATATTGAAAATAGCCACTATACTTGATTACTTAAGCAACAGTAAGCTCAATCGAAAAAGATTAGCCGTAGCAGCCTTAGCGATAATATTTGTTTTATATTTGTGCATTTGGCTAATCGGCAGAATTTTCAGCTTTTTATTTACTCCACAAGAATCACCCTTTGCAGGCTTAGTGCCCTCCTCGTCTCCTTTAGCTTTTGAAGGTACCCCGGAACAAGTTGGTGCTTTTTTACGTGAACGCTGTGGTTTGATTGCTGATTTTAAAAACGGAGAATTGTCTAAGAACTACCCAGAGGCTCGTATTTTAGTAGCCATTATGCCTCAAGACGGTGTAGAAAATGCTACTACGACTCCACAATGCCAGGCTTATGTGCTCGATTTAGCCTCCAATATCGAAGAAGTTTGGAACCAAAAATCGATTTACCCCTCTTCTGTTTCTCCTTTTCCTCCCTGCCCTGATGGTGGCCAAGCAGTATACACAAGTGATGGTTCTCAATTTACTATTACTTGTTCAGGTAAACAGCATAAGACAGTCTACAATTCGACTACAGGCTTAGCTTCAACCAATTCTCAATCATCCACTAGCAACGATTCTGGCGCCAAAGCAGCTTCCAACTTGCCCGAGCGCGATACTCGCGACTTGGCTATCATTACTCAAGAGCGCTTGGCTTCTCTTCAAGATACTCCCAATGTTTTGCACGCATTGCAACAAACCGATATTTCGGCCCAAATGCAAGCTCACGATCCGTCACACGACAATCAAGCTAATGGCTCCTATTATGAAAATACCATTACCGCAGCCGGTAAGTTGGCCCAAGAGCTTGATAGTCGCAATATACCTCTGAGCTTACAAGAATTGCCCAACACATTCAAAATTGACGCTCCTTTTATTATCGCTATAGCCAACGTTAAGGAGCAATTGCCGGAGTGTTCCTCCCTGCCCGCTTTTAAAAATATCCAAGTTTGGATGTCAGCTCCAGAAGCTACTACTGCTATTTTGCAAGAACGCACTCCCAAAAGTGAAGCTCTCAATTTACGTCCTGCTCAGGAGACAAGCTTGCAATTGATTTGCCAAAGCGCGACCTTCAGCAAATTATTCAGCGAAATTCCTTGCCAATTACCCAGTTCCAGCACTTTATATCTTAGCAAAGATGCCAACGCCGAGTCTTGGTCTGGCCGTTTGCTCTTACCCAAGCAATACAAAAGTCAGTTGGCCAAGTTGGCTGCCTCTTCTACTAACGCAACAGATTTAATAGCCAAAATAGATCCAGCCCCTTCGTTTATAAGTGGCGACACTGAAGTGTTAGATTTGCTTTCCGTACCCAACTTAGGTTGGGAAAATTTAGCTAGCTCTGAAAACGATCGCATACGACCTCTCATGCTGGCAGCTAGCTTTAATAGTACAGGACAAAGTAATTTTAAACAACTCAATTTGCAACTGGCTAAAGCTTTTAAAGGCAGAGTAGGCTTCAATACCTTCCTTAGCTTTGCCAATAGCCAAAAAGCGGCTGCTTGGCTAGCGGCAAGTCCTTGGGCCAGCCAAGATCAAACCTATAGTAAAATAGAAGTAAAGGATAATACAATTGCTATTAAAGCCGGTAAACTTCCGGAATTTAGCGCTCTTTCTTTGCCTCAGGGCTCCAGTCCGGCTAAACTCTGCGGCTGGCTAACTTGGCGCGGCTCTCAAGGCAAAACCACCACTACTTCCTTTGCTATCGGCGTAGACGCCTCTGCTCAAGAAGAAACTGAAGCTCTCTGGATTAAATTCGAGCAACAGAATAAATAATCGCCGCGAAAAGAGGAAAGGCCGGTTCTTTTTATAGAGAACCGGCCTCTTTTTATATATTACACTTTTACTACACTTAGGGGGCTTTACTATCTCTAGTGTCTGACAACTTAGGCAATTTATCGTCAGGCAAAATACCGTTTACAGAGGCCAATTCAGCAAAATATTTTTCTTTGGAAAGACGCATAAAAATTTTGGGAGCATCATTATCCCCCAAACCATAACCGACTATTCCTTCTAAGCTGTACAATTTTTCACACTCTTCCATACCTATTCTTTTGAAACAGTGTTGCGCTCTCAAATTGTAATCAGCCGTTTCTATCTCTACTAAATCTACTTTTTCGTTTTCAAAAAGGAAACGGTTCATTAAAGCCATAGCCTTAGTGCCTATGCCACGACTGCGATTGTCTCGCCCCATCATCAGACCAGACAGAGCGACCTTACCTACTCCTTCCATATTGCGCAAATCGTATTTTCCTAAGCCCAAAATTTTAGAATGGATATCACAAACAGCCAAAAAATAGCAAGGTGAATTTGGATTGGCAACCAAGCGCATATAACTGTCGGAAGCAAAATGATAATCGTAATCGCTTAAAGTTTTAGCACCAAAAGCATAACGGACTAATTCTTTGTCTTTCATCCATTCGGCAATTTCTATTAAATCTGAATGTACAATTTTGCGCAGCAATAAACCGAAGCGCAATTCAGAGAGAAGCACAACTTTTTTATTGGCGTAAAAATTAAGCATGTCACCCATGGTGAGGAGCTACCTTTCGTTACATATTGACAAAACTTGCGAACACGGAGCGTATTTTGGCACAAATCTTTGAATACATGCCGATTTTTACTTTTAAGTATATTTTGATATTAGCTCATGAAAGCACCCATTGCATTTCGTGGTATTTTTATCGATATATTGTCTATAATAACTTGCAAATAACAAACTCTACAGCCTATCATACAAAAGATAGCGAGATTTAGAAGATACATGACATATTTTGGAACTACAGGCGGTATCATAGCAGCCGCCAGCAAAAAAAGTGCCGAGCCTTTAAAAATGGTCGGCTCTATACCTGTAGTGAAGCGAATCGTGCTGACCTTACAGCAAGCGAATGTTTTTCCTATCGTTATTGTCACCGGCACCAGAGAGTCTGAAGTTATCCACCAAATAGCTGGTAGCGGCGTTATCTTCTTGCGCATTGATAATTGCGAACAACCTGAGCTTTTGGCTTCTCTAAAACAGGGCCTTGCTTATTTAAAAGGTAAGTGCCAACGAGTAGTTTTTACTCCGGTAAACACTCCAATGTTTTTCCCTTCCACCCTCAAAGCCATACTTAGTTGCGATGCTCCCATAGTGGCTCCTTCCTGCCGTGGTCGCGGAGGCCATCCCATCATCTTGCGTCATGATATGTGGGATCGCATTTTGGCCTATGTTGGCAACGGTGGATTGCGCGGAGCCATAGACACATACGGCGTCAGTCGCCGTTGGATTCCAGTAGAAGATGAAGGCATACTTCTCAATATCCATAACGACGATCAGCTTAAACGCCATCTCAAAGCTCATAACGATTCATTACTGTCACCTACTATAAAAGTAAATATAGAGAGCGAACAAATTATTTTTAACGCTCGCCTTAAGTTGCTTTTATTTTTAATAGCTGACTTGAACTCTGTGCGTCAAGCTTGTCTACACATGGGGTTGTCCTATGCCAAAGCTTGGAATATGATCAATTGCTTGGAAAAAGAAGTCGGTTATGCTATCGTAAGTCGCCAACATGGAGGCAGTCGAGGCGGCCACACCAAACTTACCGATAAAGGCGATCAGCTTATGCGTGCTTATCAAGTATATGAACAAGAACTTAATGACATAGCTCAAGCCCGCTTTGAAACTTTATTCCGCCAAACTTCTCTGATCTAGGTCTAGGGAGCGGCTCACTTTAGATACATGAATTTTGCCCCAAAAAAACAATCCGAGGAAGACCAATCAGAAAGGATAGAACGCCACTTGCCTAAGCAAACTGCCACTGTTGGATTTGCCTTACCATCTTGTCATATAAACGGTTTGATTTTGGCTGCTGGCTTATCTAGTCGTATGGGCGAGCTAAAAATGCTCATGCCTCTGCGCGGCAAGACCGTACTCGAAAATACTATCGATTCTATGTTGCTATCCGGTGTGGAGCAAATTGTTATCGTGTTGGGCTACCGAGGCCAAGAATTAGAAGAGCTCCTCAAAAAACGCTATGTAGGCAACCGCTTCGTAATAGTATACAACGAGCACTATGCTGAAACAGACATGCTCACCTCTTTGAAAATAGGCTTAGCCTCTATGCCACAATGCCAGGCTTTTTTTCTTTTGCCCGGTGATATGCCCATGATCGACAAAGAGACCTATTTAGCCATTTACAAAGCGGTTCCCAAAGAAAATGATTTTATCGTTTTTCCCCTTTTGCAAGGTTATCGTAAGCATCCACCTTTAATAGCCTCTTCTTTTATAGAAGAAATTCTTAATTTTAACGGAAAAGACGGATTGCGCGGGTTTTGGCAACTTCATGAAGAATCTGTATACACTGTAGATGTGGACGATTTAGGTTGCTGGACAGACTTAGACACTCGCGACCAATATCAGAACTGTTTGCTTAAAATTTCAAATAAAAATAATGCGACTGACAAAGGAGGAGATTGAATGGAAACCATCTCTCAATCTGTCGTAAAGAAAGATCATGCGCCCAAAATTTCAGGACGCAGCATCTTCGTGGGAGATATTGACAAACACGGCGTTCTTTGCGGCAAAATGCTTCGCTCTAAATATGCCAAGGCCAAGTTGTTGGGTGTAAAGTTGCCTGAACTTCCCGACGGCTACTACTATGTAGATCGTAATGACGTTCCCGGAGACAATAACGTCAATATAGTTCGTGACGATACTCCTGTATATGCCCGCGAAACTGTGGAGTATATCGGCGAGCCTATCGGTATGGTATGCGGCCCCGACGAGGCTGTTTGCGAAGATATTATTAAAAATACTGAAGTTGAATACGAAGAGCTCGAGCCCGTTCTCGACTTGCGTAAAGCCGACGAAGCCTTCTTCAACTACGAGTATGGCAAAGGCGACGTAGAAAAAGCCTTCGCGGAAGCCGATAAAATTTACGAAGAAGAATTTGAAACCGGCTACCAAGATCAAACTTATCTCGAAACCCAAGGTATGATGGCCGAACCGGAAGAGGGCGGTAGAATGTACGTCCACGGCTCTATGCAATGCGCCTACTATGTGCACGGCGCCATTATGCGTGCTTTAGGCTGCGGCCCGGCTGATGTTCACGTACATCAGGACGTCACCGGCGGCGGCTTCGGAGGAAAAGAAGCCTTCCCGTCCATTTTGGGTTGTCAGGTAGCCGTAGCGGCCAAAGCTATTGGCAAGCCTGTGCGTTGCGTCTTCGGCCGCCGCGAAGACTTAGAGTTCTCCTCCAAGCGTCATCCTTCTCTTTGCACTTACAAAGTGGCCGTAAAAGACGGTAAAGTTACGGCTATGGACATCGATGTTAAATTTAACGCCGGTGCCTATACCACCTTATCGGCTGTAGTGCTGCAACGCGGTTTAATATGTGCCGACGGCGTCTACAATATTGAAAACTTACACGTACGCGGACGCGCCTTAAAAACCAACACTACTCCCAGTGGAGCTTATCGCGGTTTCGGTGCCCCTCAAACTTTCTTTGCCGTAGAAATGATCATGATCCATATCGCTCGCGATTTGGGCATAGATGATTTGAAGTTCAGAGAAGCCCACTTAGTAAAACAAGGCGACCGTACTTCCACTTCCGGCATGTACCACTTCCCCATTCCTCTTCCCGACATGATCGAAGAAGTGGACAAAGCTTGCGATTATCGTCGTAAGCACGAAGAATATTCCAAGCCTCAAAGCGGACGCTATCGCAAAGGCATAGGTATTTCTATGCACTTCCATGGCGCCGGTTTCACCGGTTCGGGCGAACGCGACTTCATTAAAGCAGTAGTCCGTTTGCGCAAATACAAAGACGGCACTGTCGAAATTTTAGCTTGCAATGGTGAAATAGGCCAAGGCTTGCGCACAACTTTCCCCAAGATCGTAGCTCACGAGCTCAATTTGCCTTTAAATAAAGTTTTCTACGATCATCCTGACACTTCACGTGTGCCCGACTCCGGCCCTACCGTAGCTTCTCGCTCTCTCATGGTCGTAGGCGAATTGTTGCGCAAAGCAGCTATTAAGTTGCGCAGCCAGTGGGAAGATGGCAAAGATCAGATGGTCGAAGAGCGCTTCGTAGAGCCCGACTTCATGATTCCTTTCTATATCGATAAGTTCCAAGGCGACGCTTATCCCACCTACGCTTGGGGCGTTCAGGCTATTGAAGTTGAAGTCGATACTTATACAGGCTTGAGCAAGATTTTAGGAGCTTACGCTTCCTTCGATGTAGGTACTCCTATCGATTACAACATCGTTATGGGCCAGATGGAAGGCGGTTTGCTGCAAGGTATAGGATACGCTTCTACCGAGTTTATGAACTACGACAACAAGGGACGTATTCGCAACAACTCCTTCTCCGACTACCTCATCCCTACCAGCGTAGACGTACCCGTCCTCAAATGCCAACTCCATGTTGACAAATACCCTGACGGCCCCTACGGTGCCAAAGGTGCCGGTGAGCTTCCCTTGGTCGGCATTCCCAGCGCTTATGTGGAAGCCCTCGAACAAGCTATGGGCGGCGTGACTCTCAATCACATCCCCTTCACTGCCGAAGACACTATCAAGGTGCTTACAAAGGAGAAAGCCTAATATTATGAACGATATAAGATTCGTCCTGAACGGCAAGGAAGTCGTTTATAACGGCTCAGCCACCGACAGATTGCTGGACGTCTTGCGTGATACTTACCGCTGTACTTCCGTAAAATGCGGATGCAAAGAGGGAGAATGTGGCGCTTGTTCAGTTATTTTGGATGGCAAACTCATCAACTCATGCTGTGTAGCCATGGGCGCTATCAGCGGCAGCACAGTTGTCACCATGGAAGGATATCGCGAAACCGAGCGCTTCAAAGTGTTGGATAAGGCTTTCGCCGAGGTTTCCGCCGTCCAGTGCGGTTTTTGCACTCCGGGCATGGTTCTGGCTGCCGAGTCAATTCTTTCGGCCAACCAACATCCCAGCGAAGAAGAGATTCGCATCGGCATTTCTGGCAACTTATGCCGCTGCACTGGCTACAATGCCATAGTTAACGCTGTGAAAAATGCCGCTGAAGAAGGAGAAGGCTTATGGTAAACGGATATGTTCCCGTCGATTTGCACTCTGCTTTAGATATAAAAGCCAAGCATGATGTAGTTCCTTATGCCGGTGGCACCGATCTCATGGTGGAAAACCGCAAAGGCGTAAGCTACCTTTTCTTGGGCAAGCTCAGTGAGTTGCGTCAGATAAAAGAAGACGAGCAATACATTCGTATCGGTGCTGCTGTCACTTTTACTGAAGCGCTAGCTTCCGATTTGGTGCCTCAACTTATGAAAGAGGCCGTTTCTCGCATTGCTGCTCCGGCTATCCGCAATGCCGGTACTTTCGGAGGCAACATAGGCAACGGCTCAGCCAAGGCCGACTCCGTTCTTATCGAATTTGTCACCGACGCCAAGTTGCGCTTAGTAAGCTTACGCGGTGAGCGCTTGGTAGATATTGACAAATTCTACTTAGGACGCAAAAAGCTGGATTTGGCAGAAGATGAGCTTATTGCTGAAATATTGATCCCCAAAGCCGGTCTTGACAACTATTATTACGAAAAAGTTGGCGGCCGCAATGCTTTGGCGATTTCACGTGTCTCTTTTGCTGGTTTGCTCAATCTTGACGCAGAAGGTAAAATTTGCCGCTTCGGTGCTGCTTTCGGCGCCGTTGCCGACACTGTGTTGCGCTTCAAAGAAATTGAAGCCCATATGATTGGCAAAACCTTAGCTGAAGCCAAAGAATATAAGGAAGAACTTCTTAAAGCTTATAGCGAGAAACTGGTCTTGACCCGTGGCCGCGTCAGTGCCGAATACCGCAAGACCGTATGCCTCAACTTGCTGGGTGAATTCTTACGCAGTCAAGGCATCTAACTTATAAGCTGTTCTAAAAAGCTCAGCTCAAAGAAAAAAACAGAGCGTTCTGCAAAGGGCGCTCTGTTTTTGAAATTACATAACAACCATTTTTGTTAAGGAGATCGGCTCATGTTTAAAGTGCTAATAAATGGCAAGGAGTATACCTCGGAGCAAGACAAAAAGTTACTTGCTTTCCTGCGCAACGATCTCCATTTGACCGCAGCCAAAGATGGCTGCAGCGAAGGTGTCTGTGGCACATGCACAGTGCTAATCGACGGCAAAAAAACTAAAGCATGCCTCATACCGCTCAGCAAGTTGCAAGGCAAAAAAATTGTCACAGTTGAAGGTATCGATCCACAGGAAATGCGCATTTATGAGCACTGTTTTGCTCAAGCTGGCGCTGTGCAATGTGGTTTTTGTATACCTGGTATGATAATTTCAGCTAAAAGTTTATTAGATACAAATTTAAATCCAACTCATACCGAAGTAAAACAAGCTATACGTGGCAACTTGTGTCGCTGCACAGGTTATAAAAAAATCGAAGAAGCTATACTTTTAGCAGCAGAATTTTTCCGCGAGCACAAAGCAATTCCACACGATCCAACCGAATTACACATGGATGAACATGCCAAACGCATCGACGCTGCCGAAAAGGTAAACGGATCGGGCCTCTTTGTCGACGATTTGGTCGTCGAAGGTATGGTATATGCCAAGCCCGTCTATGCTAAATATCCTCGGGCACGCATTGACAAAATTGATATAAGCAAAGCTGAAGTTCATCCCCATTGCTTGCGTGTATTGGCAAAAGCTGACGTTCCTTGCAATAAAATTGGTCATATTAAGCAAGATTGGGACGTCATTATGGGTGAAGGCGACATTACCCGTTATATAGGTAACGTACTGGCAGTAGTAGTCGCCGATAGTAAAGAATATCTTGATGAGATTTGCTCTTTAGTTGAAATAGAATATACAGAGCTTACTCCTGTCACCAGTCCTTTTGAAGCTTTGCGTGGCGACGCTCCTCTAATACATCCCGATGGCAACATTATGAGTCGAGCCAACTTAGTTCGTGGCGACGCCGAAACAGCCATCAAAAATTCCCGATATGTCGTTACTCGCAAATATAAAACATCTTGGCAAGAGCACGGCTTCATGGAGCCGGAATGTTGCGTAGCTATTCCTGAAGGTCAAGACGGTTTGTTAGTTTATACCAGCAGCCAATCTGTCTACGACGTACAGCGCGAGTGTGCACAAATGCTGCAACTACCAGCAGAAAAGATACATTGCCGTGCTCCTTTAGTGGGCGGTGGTTTCGGTGGCAAAGAAGATATGTCGGTACAGCAATACGCCGTATTGGCCGCCTGGATCTTAAAAAAGCCGGTTAAAGTAAAATATTCACGCCAAGAATCGCTCAATTACCACGTTAAGCGTCACCCCATGGAAATGGAATTTACGACAGCTTGTGATGAAAACGGATATTTGACTGCCATGAAGGCGCTCATTATAGCCGACACCGGCGCTTACGCTTCTTTAGGCGGCCCTGTCTTGCATCGAGCTTGCACTCACGCAGCCGGCCCTTACAATTACCAAAATGTCGACATTTTGGGCATGTCAGTTTATACAAACAACGTTGTGTCTGGCGCTTTTCGCGGCTTCGGTGTAGCCCAAAGTTGCTTTGCCACCGAAATGAATATCAATCTCTTGGCCGAAAAAGTAGGTCTCGATCCCTGGGAATTTCGCCGTCGCAATGTTATAAAGCCAGGCGACAAATTACCCAATGGCCAAAAGGCCGATCCCAATACCAATATGGCTGCTTGTTTAGACGCCATTAAAGATATTTATTATGCCAATCCTTACGCCGGCATCGCTTGCGGATTCAAAAATTCCGGTACGGGCATGGGTAAAAAAGATATCGGTCGTGTGCTTTTATCGGTAGAAAACGGCAAGATTCATATTCGCACTTCTGCTGCTTGCATGGGACAAGGCATCGGCCAGATGGTCTTAACCGAAATTTGTCACGTATCTAATCTCGATCCGGCACTATTCGTCTTTGAAAATGCCGACACTGTACGCACACCAAATTCCGGAACTTCGACAGCTTCACGCCAAACGGTAGTCACCGGTGAGGCAGCTCGTCGTGTAGGCGAAAAGCTTAAGCAAGCCTTAGCTAATGGCCATACTCTTGCCGACTTGGAAGGGCACGAATTTTTGGGAGAATATTCTGTACAGACAGATCCTTTAGGAGCTATAAAAGATAATCCCATAAGCCACGTATCTTATTCCTACGGAGCTCAAGTGGTAATTCTCAATGCTCAAGGACGTATAGAAAAAGCCGTATCCGCTTTTGACGTGGGAGTACCAGTTAACATTCAATCTGTTGAAGGACAAATTGAAGGTGGCATGCTCATGGGCATAGGCTATGGAGTGAGCGAAAAATTTGTTTGTGTCGACGGTCGACCTCAAAATAAATTTGGCACCATAGGTTTTATGAGATCTACAGAAGCTCCGGAGCTAGAAGTTATTCTTTGCCGCCCTGCTAAAGGCGACGAATTGCCCTACTCATTGGGTGCCAAAGGTTGCGGCGAGTTATGTATGATCCCCACAGCTCCGGCTTGCGCTCACGCTTACTATCGTCTTGATGGCAAATTCCGCCAGAGTTTGCCTTTAGAAGACACCCCCTATCGCAAAAACTAAGGAGTAAGTTCTATTCAAGGTAAAGCCGGATTTTCTTTAGGAAATTCGGCTTTATCTATTTTATATAGAAATTGGCATAGAGAGAGGTATCATTTAAAGCCGCCAGCATTTGCATAGTTTTTAGCAAATTGCTATCTCCTCTCATAAGCGGCTCGGCTATACCTTCTAAACAAAATGAAGTAAATAAGCATGGCATATCGGAGCGGATTTTTTTTATTAAACTGAAAGCATGGCGAGCTTCAAGCGCCCAATCGCCAACTTGTTCCCAAGAAATAAAGATGCTGCGCACTGCCAAGCAACGGGAAAATTTTATCCAACGGGAAAATTCTTCAATATTACTATCGGAAAAAGCACCACCAACTTTTGTGCCAATTTTTAGTTTGATAGCTACTGTTTCCAAATAACCAGTTTGCAAATAAGGCTCCACCAAAGAATCGATTTGCTTCACATCTTCTTTAGTGTCCAGCAAAAAGCGACATTTTCCCTCTAATTTAGCAACAAATTCGTCCCAACTGTTATCAGTTCTGAAAAAAACATTTTTGGGCGAGATTCCATATGAAGCACAATCCAGGACAACTTGCGGACAATCGGTTTCTACAACCAAATTTTTATGTTGATCTAGTAAGACCATCTCCGCTTCGGAGAAATTTTCTCGTCTGACAAGTACAGGGCTTACAGTAGATAATTCGTGTTCGTCAAGCCAGGTGCGAGAGGCTAAATATTCATCCCAATTGTGCATAGTAGTATCCCAAAAGTTTTACGCCAAGCTACTGCTATAAGCAGCAACTGGCAGAGCTCTTCATTTTCTCCTGTATTTTTTAAGATTGACTCTAAGTTCCTCTTAATGCTCTCGGCAGGGCTTTTAGGACACTGCGCAGAAACGTAGCGGACTTGTCGTCTAATAAATATGCGCGAATTGTCGATAGTTCACAGTTCGTTACAAAAAGCAACAAATGCGGCTGAGACGTCATCCACAGCGGAGAAGAACAGCAGAATTTGCTGCCCTAGTGGCAATAGAACAAGTTGTTATCCCCGTTTTGTCTGGCACTTGCAAGCCATAGACCACGTTATTTTCGCTGCATCTGGCGATAGAGAAGAGGCATAAGTTGGCTAAACGAGATTATTATGTAGTTTTAGGTGTGGCGCCTATCGCTTCGCCGGAAGAGATCAAGAAAGCTTATAGAGCGCTTTCTAAAAAGTATCATCCCGATGCCAATCCTGATATGAAAAATGAAGCCGATCAGAAAATGAAAGAACTGATCGAAGCTTACAATGTTCTGAACGATAAAGCAAAGCGCAAAGAGTATGACAGTCAGCCTCAGTTTAAGGTACGTCGTTTTGCCAAATCTTCCGTGCGTACAAAAATAGATAAGGGTACCTTGTCTAAAAAGTCGGAAGAGCCGGAAGAGAAGTCTCTAGTTATGCGCTGGCTGAAAAAACTTTTCAGCAAGCCAGAACACGCTGCCAAAGAGTTTAAGGCCGATCCTAAACAAGCCGACGTCCATTTTACTCTAGGCCTATCTATGTCCGAAACGGAAAGTTTCTTAGATCAAGCTTGCCGTGAGTTCAAACTCGCTTTGAAATTTGATCCTAATCATAGAGAAGCTTGTTACAATATGGCTCTTATGCAATATAAAACTGGTGACTTCGATGGAGCTAGAGCCTCGTTGCGCCGTTGTTTAGAAATTGATCCTCAAGATCCGGCCGCTAAAGTGCTTTCCAGTTTATTGCAATAGCTTTTGTCGTTAAGACCTCATGGTTATTTAACCGTTATAATAAAAAGAAATAGCGCCCTGTACTTAATAATAAATAAGCACAGGGCGCTATTTCTTACCTCAATTTCTAACGCTAAAATACTAGTTTTTAGGCTTAGGGCCGGGATATTGGAAATAGTTGCAAGCGATCATGCCATTGTACAATTTACGTTTGCGCTGAGCTTTAGCACCGAAACAAGCTTCGAATTCAGGATGAGAAGAGATAATATAAAAAGACCAATCACTCATTTGGGCTCGCAAATTACCCAAAATGGCATATAAATCTTCAGCCTCTTCTATATCCAAAAGTCGCTCGCCATAAGGTGGATTAGTAATAATTACTCCATATTTCGCCGATGTTGAAAAATCTCTTACGTCGCGCTCTTGGAAATGGACACCACGATCTTCCAAACCGCACTGTTGCAAGTGGAGACGAGCCAATTTCAACGTTTTTGGGTTATTGTCAAAACCTGCAATATGTAAAGTAGTCTGACGATCAAAAAGATCTTCGGCTTCTTCTAAAGCGTTCTGCCAATTTTGGCTACCCACAAAAGACCAACCTTCAGCAGCGAATTTTCTGGTCAATCCGGGAGCCATATTGAGCCCCAGCATAGCTGCTTCAATACAAATTGTACCCGAGCCGCAGAAAGGATCAACTAACGCTCTGTCTTTATTCCAATAACTCAATTGCACCAAACCGGCCGCCAAAGTTTCACGCAAAGGAGCTGGAGCATTCCAAGTGCGATATCCACGTTTATGTAAACCAGATCCGGAAGTATCTAAAAGTATTTCACATTCATCGTTAGCTAAAAATATTTTAACTGGGAAATGAGCTCCAGTTTCATCTAAAACTGTACGACGATAGCGAGCTTGCATAACTTCAACGATGGCTTTTTTGGCCGTTCTCTGAATGGCAGGCAAGCTAGTCAACAACGATCTATAAGTATGAGCGTCTACAGGAAATTCAGCATTGACCGGCATAAGTTCCGACCAAGGAATGGATTTTACACCTAAAAACAGCTCTTCAAAAGTTGTACAAGGGAATTTTTTTAAGCTCCACCAAACTCTGTCAGCACTGCGCAACCATAAATTGGCTCGGCAAAGAGCCGACTCATCGCCAATAAAGCTGACACGTCCGTTATTGGCGCGCACTTCGGCCATGCCTAAATTGTTCAACTCGCGAGCAACTACAGATTCTAGCCCCAAAGCGCAAGAAGCTATTAAATTAAATTTCATAAAAATTCGCTCTACCTTGTAAAAAACGTCGTCTCCTAATTGTAAAATACAATTGCCAGACGCCTTCAGTTTGTGTTGATTTTAGTCTTTGATTTTTGAAACAAAACAGACTGCCCCAAAACAGCTCTAATCTCAAGTTCCCTCCCTAATTAACTGCTTGGACAGCTCTCCCTGCCAAAAAGCTAGAGGAATACAATTTATCAAGAGAAGTTCAGACAAAGGGAAAATATCTGTAAGGAAAGCGTGATGTTTTTATGCAAAAGATAAAAGTTCACTTAAGCGCGATACTATGTATTTTATCAATATGCTGTTTATTATGTAGCTTCGGTACTACAGCTCAAGCTAAGCAAAATGCTGTAAAGTACACCATTAGATATGCTTCTCCAGGCATGAATCAAGAGCAAGTTTTGCAAGCTGTCGGACAGCCGACTTTTAAAGCTAAAAAAGGAAATTCTTGGAATTATCGCAAGAAACCCGGCGCTCCAGCCAACCTTAGCGATCCACAAATTGTATTTAAAAACGGTTTAGCTAAAATTATTGTGGGCAGCCAATTAGAAGCCAATGGACAGACGGTACTCAAACGAGGCGACTCCGAAGCTCAAATAACCAAAGTGCTGGGCAAAGCCGATCGTATTGAAACCGGAGCAGGAAAAGATGTGCGCCTTTACTACTACGATAAGTTGGCTTTGCAAATAGTAGTTCATAAAGGCAGCATAGCTGTTATGCGCTTCAACTGAAAAACAATTTAAGCTTGGTTAAAAAATTAGGCTGTCGGACGTAAGGCCCGACAGCCTAATTTTGTCAAATACACTATTTCAATATTTAGCTATTAAGTCCAAAAGATCAAAGTAGCCAAGGCAGCGCCCCAAAGCATAAGCGCTTCATTCAACTCAACGGTAGCTCCCAATATGTCTCCGGTGACACCTTCGAGACGCCTACGACTGATAAGAGCAATAAGCCAAGTTAATATGACTCCTAAAGCCAAGCATAAATACGAGTTATCTAAATGGCCTACTATAGGATACCAATAGAATTGCAATTTAAGCCAACTGTTGCCAATCAGATTGGAGCCATCAAAGATGTACATAACTGTAATAGCAGCCAGTGCAACGTGTAACCATTTAACATCTTTTACTACGCTACCGGCCAAACTCTCTTCTCCCTCGCGAGCATATTTATTAAAAGCAGCCTGAGCTACCATAAAAAAGCGAGCTAAAACGGGGATAAGTACCAGCTCTCGCAATCCGAAGCATAAAAGCAAAATAGCCACACTGGCCACCTTAACCAGCAACGTAATTATCAGAGCAACTGTTCCGAAAGTGCCGATATTGTGATCGCGCATTATTTTGAGCGTATCTTCTTTATTCCAGCCACCGCCCCAACCATCAAAGGTATCGGCCAAGCCATCTAAATGGAAAGCTCTAGTCAAAAAAGCTTCAAGTCCTACATATAAAATAGCTCCCAATACGGCCGCCAAAGGATACAAAATAGCCCATCTCGGATTTGGATCGGTGTGCGGCTCAATAAACGTAGAAGGGTGGCCTCCACACACAGTCCACATTATAAAGGCACAAGGTACGGTACATAGCAAACTTATAATAAATCCCACCAACGGACTCCACACCAAAACGCGGCCGTACTTAGTGGAATTTTCTCCCCAGCATGGCAAAATGCTGAACATTCTGAAAGCCGAAGTCAGTCCAAACAGCTCTTTCATCTTTAGCCTACCTTTAAATAACGAACAGTTTACTTTGCCTATTATTAGCGAACCATACGCCATACCAAAAACGCACCAATCCATGGAACAAATTTAGTACAAAGCGAATAGTTAGCTTTAAATAGTTCCAAATCGCCCGAATATTTTCAAGGGGCAACCTTTTTCTCCTGGTGCTTTTAAAGCTAAAGGCAAACCAGCTATAGTAAAAATTACTTGATCGGCTAAAGAAGCTATGTATTGATTTAAACGCCCCTGACGATCTCTAAATAGACGAGTTTCTGCTTCGGCAGGAACAATGCCCCAACCAAGTTCGTTAGACACCATAATGACGTCAAAAGTTACTCGCTGTAAGGCTTGGCCTAACTCTTTAATTTCGGGAAAGCAATCTATATTATCGTCAACATTTCTAGTTTTCCCAATCTGAGAGCGCGAAGAATCACGATAAGTTAAATTGCCCAACCAAGTAGTCAGACAATCAATAAGCACAACTTTAGTAGGAGCCTTTATTTCTTTTAAACGCTTGCCTAAATCGTAAGGCTCTTCAATAGTATAAAAGCGTTGAAGGCGTCGTTCTTGGTGTTTTTTTATACGCCTAGCCATTTCCTCATCGCAAGCAACTCCAGCTGCCAGATAACAGCGTTCTTCCGCTTTATCAGCTAAGGACATAGCGTATTGCTCGGCCCAGGCGCTTTTACCACTGCGAGCGCCACCTAAAACTAAAGTAATCATCCAGTATTTATACTCCGTAAATAGTATATATTGCTATCTAAAAAGTGCCGAAAGCAGCCAACTTAGGATGGCGGCAAGTGCGCAAAAGCGGATGGCTACAGCGAAATTCTTGCCAACAAATTTGCCAATCGGCCGGAGAAAAAACCTCAAAAGTGAGCGGCAAGAGCCCTTCAGCAAGGCTACGTCGGGGCAAATAATCTAGTAACTCGTCCACAAACAGCCGCAATTTTTTTCTATTTTCTGGTTGCAATCCAATATGATCGCATCTAGATTGACTATTGACACCGTGCAAATGGATGGCTCCAACTTTGGGCCAGAGCTCAGACATAAAAGGGAATAAATTGCCGCAACTATTCCAAATATGGCCCACATCCAAACACACCGAAAGACCAAGCCGACGCACTATCGGCCAAATAAGGGCATAATCATAGCTAAGATTTTCTACGCAAAGCGACTTCGGAGGCAGCAAACCGCCGCTCAAAAACTTTTCAGCAGTTTGCTCAGTAAATTCAAGCCAAGCTTCAATATCGGCAGCAGGTTGCCAAGCTAATTGTTCGGATTCCCAATGCCAGATATAAGCTCGTGGATTTAAGCAAGCCAAAACTTCTACAGCCCGGCGCCATTCTCGCAAAGCTCGTTTTTGCCAAGCCTGATTTAAAGGATGAGCCGATAAAGAAGAGGGTAGATGTACTGTATATCCAAAATTGAAACGTTCGGCCAAGTAGGCCATCTCGGCTAATTCGGCAAGAGTGGGATAATTATCCACTCCATCATATTCATAAACTATCAGTTCAATATCATCGACAAAAGGCGCTAAAAAACGTACATTTTCGATAACAGACGCGTTGATCGTACATCCTGAAGCGCCTATTGCCAAACTTGACCACACAGACTTTTTAAGTCTTTGTTGAGTAAACAACTTCAAATTAAAGGTTCAATGACAAATAAGTTCTTTAGGCTTTAGCTTTAGCGCCCAAAATAACTCCACCTACGTCGCCCATACCTTCTTCTTCTGAGCTGGTAACTTCATTAAAGATAGCCAAAGCTTCTTCAATTAAAGGCCAAGCCAAAATAGCTCCGGAACCTTCGCCCAAGCAAAGTCCCAACTTCAATAAAGGAGTTAAGCCTAAATATTCTAGCTGCAAGCGGTGAGCAGGTTCGTTAGATTGATGAGCTGCAATTAAATATTGGCGCACATTTTTATCAATTAAATCGGCTACTAAAATAGCAGCTGTAACGATCACACCATCTAAAATAATGGCCAAACCGCGACCAGCGGCCTCTAGAGCAGCTCCGGCAATAAAGGCCAATTCTGCTCCACCCATACTGGCCATTAAATCGATAGGATCTTCCACTTCCAAATTGCGATCCATAATGCGCTTAACTACAGCTCGTTTGGAAGCTAAAGCTGCCTGGTTCAAGCCAGTGCCTTCCCCTACTACTACTTCAGGAGCTAATTTCAAAATATGGCCGGTCAAAGCAGCGGCCGGGGTAGTATTTGAAATACCCATTTCTCCAAAAATAACAGCTTTGGCGCCTTTTTGCGCTTGTTCAATAACAATATCGCGACCATGTTCGAAACATTGTAAACATTCTTCTCTACTCATGCCGTTTTCTACACTTATATCTTTAGTGCCAAAAACAACCTTTTTATCTACAATTCCATCTTCAGGCTTAAATATGTGCTTAACTCCCACATCTACCAAAATAAAAGGTAAGCCATACTTGGAAGCAAAAAGTCCGGCCACACCTCCGCCATGAGTTAAGCTTATACTGTGCTGCCAAGTAACTTCTTGGGGTGCAAAGCTAACTTTCTGAGCAAAAACACCATGATCACCAGCTCCAATAATAACCGGAGGCTTGCCCAATATTGGACGCAAACTTTTTTGCAAACAGGCTATTTTTACCGCTACTTGCTCCAATTGGCCCATAGAGCGAGGAGGGATGCTCTTGTGATTTAAGTGTTCCCAACACTGGGCAGCAAAACTTTCGTCAACAGGCTTTATTTTTGTATAGGTAAAATCCATCTTACGCTCCTAATTAAACCTTCAGGCATTTTTGCCAAATAAATAATTTATAGTTTCCAACAAAAAAAACAGCTCCCATTGAGGAGCTGTCAATAACCTAGCTGAAATTGTATACTTTATGTTCCAAAAGTATATCTACCATCTCGGACGCTTCCACCAAAAACAAACCCTCACCGGATTTATTGCCTACTCCCATCAATTCGGCTTCCTCACGCAAGGCATAAACTTTTCGCTTAGGAAACATAACTGTGGGAAGTAAAAGCCCTCGACCTACCAGAAAGACATCGGCTTTCTCACAATAACCCAACATACGGCGAGCCTCTACAACAGAGTCGCGTCCTACCACAAAGAGAACAGTCTTTTCGTCCGTACCCATATTCTAAAGCCTCAAATGCATATCAGATTTTTTGACCAAATCGGCCAGATCTTCCGGAGAGATAACCGCACAGCCGGCGAACAAACCATCTTCCAGCATACCGCGCAATTCCAAACTGTATTTGTCAGCCCAAAATGCCACTCCCCTACTTTTAGCGGAAGTCAAATAAGGCTTAGTATTATCATTTAGTCTGGAAGCGACGCACTCAGTTACACCATCGCCTATAAAAACCACATCGAGGCGATGCTCGGACAGTCCACCTACCAAACCGATAGCGAAAGTCAGTACTTCAGCTAAGCTATCCTCTGAGTAGTTGGCTCTGTTAACGAACAAAACAATATCTTTGGCAGGAAAACCACAAGGATAGCTCATAAGCACACCACCTGATCCACTTGTCCCATCATTTTGGCAATTTCTTCAAAAGTAACTACTTTCACACCAGAGCACATATTGCCAATGGGGATGCCTCTAGACTCCAAGCAAGAACTACTGACCAAAACCTCAGCTCCGGCGCAGACGAACTTTTGCAACTTTTGCTGAAAATCGCCATCATCATCACTTTTACGCTTTTGCCTGCGTACACATTGATAAACACCGTCGGCTGTAAAAAGTATGCATACTTCATGTTCTTTGTTTAAAGCTGCCGCGGCCAGAAGAGACAAAGTTCGGGAACCGGTACTGGCACTTAGAGAGCGAGTTACCATAAAACCGAGTTTAGCCACCTAAAAACCTCCTGCTGTGAACTGACCTCATCGCCCTAGGAATTGCTACGAGAAGAATACTTTAATTCCGCATAATGCTCAATGCGCTCTATAAACTGGCCAGCTAAATTGTCGCCATCTAAAGTAGCTTCGTGGTGGCCATCTACAAAAAGCAAAGCTCTGGGAGACTCTCCACGTCCGGGAAGAGATAAACCTATATTAGCGTCTTTGCCTTCGCCGGGGCCGTTTACTATACATCCCATAACGGCCACTTTAAGCTGGCTATATCCCTTGAATCCTTTTTCTTTCCAGATAGGCACACGCTCACGCAAATATTTACCAACTTCCAAAGCAATACTCTGGAAGAGCTGGCTAGAAGTACGACCACAACCGGGACAAGATACCACTTGAGGCAAAAATTGACGTAATCCTAAACTTTGCAAAATTTCCTGAGCGGCATAAACCTCCTGAGTACGGCTTTCGCCAGGCTTGGGAGTGAGAGAGACTCTAATAGTATTGCCAATACCTTCATGGAGTAAAATGCCCAAAGCCACAGCAGAGCTAATGACGCCCTTCATACCTACGCCAGCTTCAGTTAAGCCTAAGTGGAGAGCGTAAGGACAGCGCTTATTTAAATCGTGGTAAACGCTCAGTAAATCAGGAACGTTGGAAATTTTGGCAGATAAGACAATGTGATCGGGAGCCAAACCGTATTTCTCGGCCATCTTGGCAGAGCTCATAGCACTTTCGGCCATAGTACGAAGGAAAATTTCTTTATCAGTAGCCGGATTGGCAAGTTGCTTATTTTCCTCAAGCAACTTAGCCAAAAGCTCTTTGTCTATAGAGCCGGCGTTGACACCTATACGAGCAACTTTACCAGCTTTGGCAATAAGTTCGACCATGGTTCGGAAATTGTCATCATGATGCTGGCCAGCACCTACATTGCCAGGATTGATGCGTAATTTATCCAGAGCTTGCAAACAATCGGGGTAACGGCTTAAGAGCAAATGGCCATTGTAGTGGAAGTCACCGATAAGAGGTACTTGGCATCCGGCTTCACGCACTTTATCTCTGATATAAGGAACGGCCTTGGCGTCATCCTCATCTTTTACAGTGAAGCGAACTAACTCTGAACCGGCACGAGCCAATTCCAATACTTGAGCAGCCGTTTCGTCAACGTGAGCGGTACAAGTATTAGCCATACTTTGCACAGCTACAGGAGCATCTTTACCTATACAGATATTGCCTATCCGAACAGAATACGCAGTCATATTTATTACCAGTTTTTATTTACTTAAAAATTTTTGATACATTGTCAACCTGAAGTTGCAGTTCTTTCGCCTAAACTCCAATTCTTTCAGCTATTACTATCAGACACATCTTTCCTCTATGTAGACCGTGCCGAAAGCCGACCTTAAACGAATGTACTACACATACCCGCAAGCAATCGCACCACGCTTGTAGCGTAAAACTAACAGGAGCCCCACAACGCCTTCAAAATAGGCCTAAACATTCTGTAAGGCTTGCAGGCTCTCCTGCCCTTTAGCATATCCGAAGTGCCTATTCAAGCCTTTTCTTTGTACAGACAAAGAAGGTGATTTGACAATTTGCGCCCCGGACAAACATATGCTAACCTGCCCAACATGCGCAGCAATTCAGTTAAATTCAAGCTTTTTCAAGCATCTATTATCATTTGGACGATTCTTTGGGCAGCGGGAAGCTTATATTGGACGGTTCTATCTTCGCCGTACTGTTTTGGCGAATCTAGCATTTTAAAACTCTATGCTTATACTGCTTTTCAGCAAGGCAATTGTCAAGAATTGTTGCATGCTCCGGCGCTCTTTACTGCGGCTAGACCGTTTATTTTCCTAAGCGGCTGCACCCCCACAACCTTTGCTTTACTACAAACGGTCATATTTCTACTATATGCAAGCTTAACCGCCTATATAGCTTCTATTTTGCATGGCCCTAAGGTCGGCTGGCTCAGTTTCTTACTCTTAACTTGCAGCTTAGGCGCCCTTCAAGGTTTACGCACTTTCTTACTTGATTATCCTTTGGCCATTCCTTTATTGCTGCTTTACATAGCTTACTTAAAAAGCGCTGATTTCAAAAAGCCGCTTCCTTGTCTATTATTTAGCTTATCTTTGTGGCTGGGTGCTCAAACGAAATACAGTTTTTTGCCTATTTGGGCTTTTCCAATCTGTTCCGCTTTATTGGGACGCAGCTTTTATCGTGCCCTAAAATCCGGCCAGCCATCTCTTATCGGTAGCTTAAGCCAAGCTTGGCATGCCGATCGCCGCCCTTGGTTGGCTTGTCTAGGCAGCACTACAATTTTATTTATCTTTACCTTGGCTGCTATACACAGTGGCGCCCATTTTCACCAACTGAACGCTTGGAATTTGACTTGTTGGTATTTAGGCCCCTTGGCTGCAACTCTCAGCGCCACAGCAGCTTTTTATTTTGTCTCCGTCTCCACGACATTGCAATCGGCTTGGCGACGTTTTGGCCACGGTTGGGCTGCTTGTTGCCTAGGCTTAAGCTTAGTTGCCTGGAGTTACACAACCAATTTGGAAGCCATTTTGACCCATACTGCCGCCAACTTTAGCCGCAGCGGCCTAGGCGGATTGGCTTGGCTAAGCAACATACCGGCAGCCTGGTTAAGCTATTTCAGCGCTGTATGCCAAGGCGACTTGCTACCGTTTCCTTGGGCTTTTTTAGTGCTGGCCGGTCTACTATTTAGTTTAATAAGACGGCGTGGACGACAAAGAAATATTTTTTGGGTAGCAACTTTAATTGCACCGACACTGTTGTTGCAAATTTTACCTTGGGATCACGCTTATCAGCGTTTTTTTGCTCCGCTGTTGCCGTGGCTAGCTATTTTGGCGGCCTACTGCTTGTCGGAATTAGGCCTAATTTGCCAATTTAGCTCAGCTTTAAGCAAAACATTAGTTTTACTGATATGGTTGGAAGCGGTGGCCTTTAGCTTGGCTTGGATCTGTCCAAGTTGGTCAACCTATTTGCCCACAATGGAACCAGGGCGTATTCTCGGTGAGGGTCTCAGTTTGAATATTCCTAAATGCAACCGAACTGCTATAGTAAATTTAAAAGAAAGCCTCCATCCGTTCTCGCCTCCCACTGAAGCTGGGCCAACAAACTTGCCACTCAATCCTTTTATGCCAACATTTTTTACTATCCAACCATTGCAACAGCCCTGGTTTGACGAGCTTAAGCAAATATGCCTGCGTTTATCTACTCTAAATAGTAAACTCAAGCGCCCTTTGTCTCTAATAATTTTGGCTGAGCTAAATAATTGTGAATTAAAAGGAGAAAGTCCGGCCATGGAGTTGCGCCTTTGGTGTGCCGAGCGCCAACTTTCCTCTACCATAACAATTATAGGTGTAAATAGGCCGCAAGATTACTGTCAAGCGGCTTCTCAATGGCCAGACAATCTAACCGTACTCATCAGCAACAACCGCGCTCCCAGTCTGCGCTTACAACACGATGTATCCCCTAAACTGGACGATAGCTTTTTGCTTAGAAAAAGCCAAAGTGAGCAAAACAACTTAGCTTTACTGTACTACGGTTCTTCAAAGACACGTTTAGTTAGCCGATTTTTGTTCCCGAAGAGCCAAGAAGATTTCTAAATCTTCTTGGAGTTCGTCTCGCAATGTACGCTTCTTGGCCAAATGTTCCAGTAAAAACAAAGCAGCTTTATTATCCGGAGGACTATTGCGCACTACGTCGGTCAGTGTGTTGAGTACAGCCCGATCCAATTCAATAGGCAAACCGTTTACTTCTAAGCTCACACCTTCGCTAACTTCTAAAACAGAGAGCAAAAACTTTTGGGCGCTCTCGCTTTGAGTCAAGTCACAACCTTCTAAGCGTTTTTTATAGTCGGCCATAAGACGCAAAGCCGCCCGACGTGCCAAAGTTAAAGTAAAATTAGAACGATCACGTTGCAACAATTCGCTCAAAGCTCCCCAAATAGGGTTACTTCTGTAGGCATATAAATTGACGCCCTTCTCAACTCCCTCAAACCAATCTTCCAAAAAAGAGAAGAGGCGAAAAACAAACATTTGATGCAAGTGTTCATCTGCGTCGGGATGACAAGCAGCCGCTCCAATAATGGAAAGAGCCAAAGTCCGATCGGCATGATCCCAAGCCTGCGGCGCTTGTACGCCGTCACCTTCGGCTTCTCCACTTAACACTTGCTTCATAATATCGTTAAGATTGGGTTCCCTACTCTTGCTAAGTACAGTGCGGCACAATAAAGCCACAAAAGCCTCAGGTTCAGTCAACATAGGGCCATCTTTAAGCATATCCAACAGACCTTGCAAACAACAATGTAAAAGGCGACGGTCAGGCTCGGTTTCACTGAGTACGCCGGACAAAATGTGCTCAATTTGAGCCCTTACTGGCAAACCAGCCACTCTATAGATGTTAAAAATAGCTTCTACTTTGGGAGCCGGATTATCATAAAGTTCTTCACTTAATCGTTCGACTATACGAGTGCGCAAAGTGTCGCTTATAACGGGCACCGATCCCAAATAGCCCAAGCTTTGCCAAACAGCGGAAACTATGTGACGTTTTTTGCTTTCATCTTGATGTTCAACTTTTTTAAGGCTGGGAAACTCAAAGACACGAGCGACCATATCTTCTATTTCTTGCTTACAATTGAGACTGCGTATTTCCGGACAATGGAGCAATAGAGCAAAGGTACCAGTTTTTAAAGCTTCGCCACCAGACTCTAAAGCAGCGTCTTCACTAACTACTTTGAAGCTAAACTCTAAAGCTGGCTGCCCACAAGAAGCCAACAGCGATAAAACGGTCAAATTGTCCGGTTCTTCCAGTGAACAAGCTTCGCTGAATAAAAATGAATAAGCAAAGCGCCACTTGCTTTCCAAATTTTGCAAAGCTTCCCTCACTTTGGGCAAGTCAAGTTGCTTGGTGCGTACTAAAGCTAAAGTAGAAGCTCTATCTTGAGCCAACAAGCGACCGATTACATAGTGAGCAAAGACGTCTTCCATATAGACAGAACTCAAAGCTTCTCCGCGAGCGCAAGCCCCAGCCCACTTATGAAATTCGGAAAGCAAAATTTGCATTTCTTGCTCGTGTTCGTGTCCCAGTTCATCATGGCAGCAATTGCACGTCTCACCTTTTTCGTGTGTATGAGAAGTGCACTCGGAGTGTTTACTTACTCTCTCTTGTTCAGCTCGACGGAAATCAGCCCACAAATTGACGACAAAAATCCGCTTATTTTCATCCAAGTTGGCCACAAAACGATCTGAACTAAGATCTTCCAGAATGGCAGAGCCCAAATTTTTAAATGTAGCCCGCAAACGACGACTCAATCCAGCTTCGCTGCCGTGTTCAATGAATAGTTGTAATAAACGCTCTTTCAGATAGTTGTAAGCTTCATCATCTTTGGGTAAACGCGACAAAATGTTACCTAAAAAAGCTACGCTGCCGGACAAATTGGTATTTTTGAGACGTTTGAGTAAATAATCTCCCAAATGAGGAAAATGGGGAGCTAAGTCAAAAATAAAAGCTGAAAGAGCAAAACGTTCGGCCAATTCCAGAGTTTCCAACTGATCTAAAAGGGCGTCGAGGAACTCAGTTAATTCGTTAAATTCTCCTTCATCGGCTGATGAAGCCTCATTTTCTTCGGCACATTGAGCAATTAAGGGAGCCAAATGGGGCAAATAGGGCAACAATTGAGTTTTAAACTCTTTTTCTTTTACTAAAGGCAAGAGAGCTGAAAGTAAAACTGTAGCCAATAATTTTCTAAAGCGACTTTGTTCCGGTTGATTGAAATAGAAAAGAGCATCTTTAAATTTCTTTAAGTCTAAGCTAAGTAAACTTAATAGAGCACGTCCTAAACTACTATCCAAATTGTCGCGAACTTGCTTAGCAACTTCAGCAGAAAGTTCTGCTTTGCCCCTTTTAAAAGCGGTCACTAATAAACCGGTCGGATCTTGTCGACAGGCCAGCGACGCTCTAAATAAATAACGAAAAGCTTCTATTAAGTCAGAGATATTTTCACTATCCAATAAAGTCAGTGACGCTTCTTCTAAGCGCTTGCGATCCCAAAGTACACCTTTTATGGCTGAAACTTCAGCTTGTCCGAGCACTTGCGGAGCCAGCATACCCGCATCTACCGTGGTTTGTTTATTCACAGTAGATGCCTCCCAAGCCTCGTCTTCGGTGCGCACATATAAAGCGCCATTACTAGCCTGAGCTCGAGCTCCTATACTTTTAAGTATAATATTGGCCCCTTCTTCATCATCGATTGCCAAATCATTCCAGCGTTTGTCGCGCAAACAGTCAGCGAACTCAGTAGACTCGCTAGCTTCTTCTAAAAAGGCCAGAGAAAAAAGGATAGACTTGCGACCCAACGCGCAAATTCTGGCTCCTAAGCGATGATTCAAATTAATATTATCATTGCGTAAAGCTTGTAAGGCCTCGGCTGAGGAATTGTACAAATTGGGATTGAAAAAATCTTGGCTCATAGTCGGCTGTCTTTCCGCTTTGGCAACAGCACTTCCTACTTTGAAAAATAGCCAGTCAAATTGGAGTTTTAAGAAATAACCTAGATTAGCGTACAACTAAAGGCCTCAAAGCTCAAAAAAATGGAAGAAAAAAGAGCGTAATCTAGAACAAACTTGCGCAGCAACGGTTTACTTGTCGCAACTAGCTTACAAGAAAGGTGCGTCTACTCTATGAGAAAAGTCAATAAAGTTATATATCTTATTATCACATTCTTCTTGGGAGGCCTGGGCATCCATAAATTTTATGCTGGTAAGAGCACAGCAGGTTGGTTCTATTTGCTGTTCAGTTGGACGATAATTCCCACTTGCTTAGCTATTTATGACTTTGTTGTCGGCCTACTTAAATCGTCCGACTCTGACGGAAATATCACCTTTGATTAAAACGTAGCCGACTATATTAACCTTTTGGGTTGCAACTGTCGGCTTTTTTCTTTTGCTATGACCTCAACTTGCCAAAGCTTGAGCGAACTGACCTTTTTTAATTGGCGCCAGGCTCTCTATTCAACTTTACAAAGCTCAGCCTGGCTCGATTTTTTGCCTATCGGTTCGCTCACTACCAACCCACGCTTTTCGGCCCTCTCTTTCCAAGATGGTTTTCCCAATCGCTGGAACAAAGGCGCTTGGCTTTTGCCAATAGCTGCTTGGGCCCAAGGCGACAGGGCCGACTTAGCTTGCCTGGTAGAAAAATTAAGCACCAAGCTTCTTCATACTACAGCTTGGCAAAATCAGCCTTTAGCTGCATATGTGCACATTGAATCTACCAGCCAAGCTTACCTAACTTTTACTTTAACTGACTTTGCTTGGGCCGAACTGTGTGCCCACACCAGGTTGGTGCCACCTGAGCCGACAGTTGCCCTTGTCGGCGCGGCGCCAAGCTTACGCCCAATTTTAAAGCAGCTCTCAGCTTCCCAGGCTTGGCGCCGCGCCGAATACCGCTTGGCTTGGCTCTATAAAGCCGACAGCCGCATACATTTGCCACAGCCCCTATCAACAACTTCGCTAACGGAGCTATACACTCATACACAAGCGCGTCAATTACTAGCTCAAGTGGAGAGTCTATGCTTTTATTACACCCAATTGATTGAAAGCAAAAATTCGACGCTACCTCCTTTAACGGCCAAACGGCTAGAAGGACAGCTCAGCAACTTGCTCAAAGATTTCCACGATTTTTACCGAAACACTAAAATCTTAAGCGGAGACTTAGCTAAGCAAAAGGCTCTGCTGAACTTGGCGCTGGCTGTCGGCTATGCGCTGAATTTATACAACTTGAGGCAAACATATTATGGCTCACACCCCGGATCTTTTGGCAAGATTTACTCTTAGCCAAGAACAACTCGAAGAGATTGCCAACACACTCAGCACACGTATCCAACTCGGTTTGGTTAGAGACGGTCAAGAAATAAAAGCTATCCCCGCTTATTTAGCTCCGCCTCCTCAAGGTATCAGCGGAACCGTCTTGGTAGTTGATACTGGTGGCACCAATATTAGGGCGGCTATTATCAAATTAAATCCGGACGGCACCCATAAACTTGAAGCCGGTCCAGTTCATGCCACTATACCGGCTGGACGTCACGGTGAATCTATTTCCGCAGAAGAATTTTTTGATTTGCAAGCTTCTTTAGCTGTGCAACTCAATCCGGAAGCCAATTTGCCCATCGGTTACTGTTTTTCTTATCCGGCTCAATCAACTCCGGAAGCCGATGCCAAATTGCTTCAATGGACTAAAGACGTTCACATTCAAGGCGTAGAAGGCCATTTAGTCGGAAAAATGCTCCTCGAAGCTTTACAGCGTCAAGGTTACAAAGCAAACTCCATTACCGTTTTAAACGACACTGTGGCCACCCTTTTAGCCGGAGCCGGAGCCAACGCCCACAATTTTGAGCACTACATAGGACTTATTGCCGGCACGGGCACCAACATGGCCGCATTTACCGCTGTCGGAGACGACAATAAATTAAGTAAGCTCCCATGGAAGCAAGATAGTATGGCCATCAACTTGGAGTCAGGCAACTTCAATCCCCCTTATCTCAACCAATTTGACGATAAGCTAGACCAAAGTTTAGATAATCCGGGCCAGCACCGCTATGAAAAAGCAGTAGCTGGTTACTATTTGCCTTTCCTTTATGCACAAGCTAACGGCGAAAGCGACTCTTTCGATCCCTATAAAGGTACCGGACAGTTGGTAGAGTTGCGAGATAAGCAACACGACGATTTGGCAGAAGCTATTTTGAATCGTTCTGCTGATTTGATTGCTGCCGGTTTGGCCGGTCTGATTCGTGTTTTAGGTGACAAGGGACGAGTTTGCATTACCGCTGAGGGCAGTCGTTATTGGGCAGATCCAGCCTTAGCACCGCGAGTAGCCAAGCTTTTGCCTTCCTTAATCCCAACAGAAATGACTTTTTCTATTATCAAAGTGGAAGATGCCAATCTTATAGGTTGTGCTTACGCTGCTTTAAATAACGCCAAATATTTATAGTTTTTTTTGTAAATAAGTGATCGTTTTTGGTAGTTTTACGACAATTTTGCTACCGAAAACGATCTTCATTTTAATTTTTCAACAGCCATTATTGCTAAAGGATTTTATCGACTAATGGACACTTCTCAATTTAAGCTTATGGAGGGCGTTCTCTTTACCGACATGTATCAGCTGACTATGGCTCAGTTGTACTTCAAGTCCGGTATTCATGAGCAAAGAGCCCACTTCGATCACTTTTTCCGCAATTACCCCAATTACGGAGAACACCAGGCCGGATATTGTATAAATGCGGGCTTGGAGTGGTTATTAGACTGGATGGACAACGCCTACTTTGACGACGACGCTTTGGGCTACCTCGCCAAAGAAAAAGATAGTTTCGGTAAGCCGATTTTTGAAAAAGATTTCTTAGAGTGGCTGCGTGAAGAAGGCAATTTTAAGAAACTTACCATTAAATCGGTAGCCGAAGGACGCGTCGTACATCCCAATGTTCCTCTAACTATGGTGGAAGGCCCCTTAGCCATGGGCCAAATTTTGGAAACGGCCTTGCTCAATTGTATCAATTTCCAAACTCTTATTGCCACCAAGGCTTCGCGTATACGTCACAGTTGTGGCAGCCGTTTGGTAATGGAATTTGGCTTGCGCCGCGCTCACGGTTTGGGAGGCAACCAAGGCGCCAGAGCAGCTCTGATAGGCGGTTGCGACTACACTTCCAACGTAGGCTTATCTTGCGCTATGGGATTACCCCCCAAAGGGACTCACTCCCACGCTATGGTACAAACTTGGATGGCTCTAGGCAAATCTGAATTGGACGCTTTCCAGGCCTACGCCGATCTCTATCCAGACAACTGTTTACTCCTAATCGATACTATTGATACCTTAAATAGCGGCTTGCCCCATGCCATTAAAGTTTTTGAAAACCTGCGCAACAAAGGATACAAGCCAGTAGGCGTGCGCTTAGATTCAGGCGACCTGGCCTACTTGTCTATGCAAGTCTCCAAAGTATTGGATGAAGCTGGTTTCCCTGACGCTTGTATCGTCCTTTCCAATGACTTGGACGAAATGACCATCTTGCAAATTCACGCCCAAATAAGAGACGAAGCTAGTCGCAACGGAGTAGATGCAGATCGAGTTATCAACCGCCTGTCTTATGGCGTAGGTACACGCCTTATTACATCTTCAGGCCAATCTTCTTTGGGTGGCGTATATAAATTGGTAGCTTTGGAAGTAAATGGCCAATGGGTGCCGGCCATGAAGCTTTCCAACTCCATATCTAAGCTTATCAACCCTGGCCACAAAACAGCCTGGCGTATTTATGACAAACGCAATCGTGCTACTGCCGATTTGATCGGTTTTGCCGACGAACGCCCAGATCTGGAAGAGCGTATTGTCTTGCACCATCCCAGTGAAAAGAGTATGTTCCGCACCATAAAACGCGAAGACATAAGTCGTATGGAGCCCATGTTAGAGACAGTTTGGACAGATGGCAAACGCACCCGTCCAGCCCCCAGTCTGGAAGAGTTGAGACAAAATCGCCTCAACGACTTAAACGCTTTAGATACCGGCGTCTTGCGCATGCGCAATCCCCACATCTACCATATATCCTTAACAACTAAATTGTTGGAAGCTAAAATTGAACTAATTCATAAATTCCGCAATTTGGACGACTAAAATACCTGCAAATTAGTCCAATAAGTAAGAAAAAAATAAACTCGGCAACTCTTTACGGAGTGGCCGAGTTTATTTTTATATAAGCAAACGAACGAAAAAGAACCAGAAGATAGCGTTCCCGCTACCAAGAGCAGTACGCTTTTTACTAAATTAGGTTAAGTCTTCATTTAACTTAAGATAGTCTTCTAACCACCATTCGTCTGTGGGACGACGACAAGTCTTTTCCGTCATACGATCATAATCGTAGAAATCGAAGAACTTTATACCCTCGGGCTGTAAGCCGACAAAGCCCATAGTATTGCCATCAGTATCGAAGATCTTCATAAGTTCGCTTACAGCAGCATTGGCCAAGCGGGCCGAAAGAGTGCGATCGAAGGAAGTGGGATCGCCACCTTGCTGAATATGGCCCAAGACCGCCTGACGCACATTGAAGTCGCCTTTGCACTCAGTTTCAAAAATAGCTTCCAAAACGCCAGTACTGTAATTTGACTTTTCATTATTGATGACCAAAGCTACAGTGCGACCTTCTTCGTTGAATTGCTTTTTCAACTTTTCGATATCTTTTAAGATATCGGAAGCATTTTTGGGATCTTCGTTAAGGTAGATATATTCGGCGCCAGTAGCTAAACCGCTCATTTGGGCCAAATAGCCGCATTCAGCGCCCATAACTTCAATAAGGAAGGCACGTTTATTGGCTACAGCCGAGCGTTTTATCTTATCTACGCAATCGATAATACAATTTAGAGCGGTGTCGGCACCGATACTAAATTCGCTGCCAGGTAAATTGTTGTCGATAGAAGCAGGTACGCAAATAATCGGAATATCTAAATGGTAGCCATGACCAGAACCATTATTGGTTCTGTATCTCTCTTTATACAGAGTGTTGACACATTCATAAGCTTCCCAACCACCAATCACGATAATAGCATCAATACCCTTAGCTTTGGCCGAAGCGGAAACAACATACAAATCAGAGGGCTTAAAGCTAGTGTGACAAGTACCAATACGAGCGCCACCTTCACAAGCCCAGCCAGTCACACTCATCCATTCCAAAAATTCAAATCGAGGATCGCCATCCACAATTTTTTTCTCAAGTCCGGAATTGTGGCCCACAATGCCAACTTCATGGTTCGAAGCATTTTGGATGAAACTAGCTAAACCGCCCTGTACTTTTATAACTTCATGGCCTTGGGCGATCAACAAACGAGCGACTGTACGTACAGCCATATTCATACCAGGAGCCGGAGCACCACAGTGCACAATAGCAATACGCTTGGGGTGAGGAATAGTCTTTTTCAGCTCGGTAGCATTGGCGATCTTGAAAAGTTCGTAAGTGTCGGCCAAAGAACGGCTGCGCAATCTCAAAGCGCCATCATCTTCTTCACTAATGCAAGCTTGTTGAGCCTTGTGAGTATCTTCTACTGCTTGCATTAAGGGAATAGCGGCAGGACGGTTGCCTTTCATTACAGCTACTACAGAATGCTGCACTTTTTCTTGCAAAGCATACTTGACAGCTTCATGGCCAAGTAAACTACCTAAATTGCGATCGTAAGCTGAAGGTGAGCCTCCACGCTGCACGTGACCTAAAATAGTAACGCGAGCATCTTCGCCTTTTTGAGTGAGGAATTTTTGCACATAATCAGCAGAAATATGCTTGCCGTGAATATCGCGAGCGCCTTCGGCAATAATAACGATAGCAGCTCGTTTACCAGCGTGGCGACCCTTACTCAAGGCAGCATACATTTTTTCTTCCCAACCGTCAGGGCAAGGATCTTCGGGAATAAGTACCCATTCAGCGCCAGTAGCCAAACCGGTCATGACAGCCAAATAGCCACAATGACGCCCCATAACTTCAACCACAAAAGTACGCTGGTGACTGGCCGCAGTACTAAAAATAGCATCTACGGCGTCGACAATGCGGTGCAAAGCTGTATCAGCTCCAATGGTAATGTCGGAACCACAAAGATCGTTGTCAATAGTGCCTGGTAAGCCGATCACACTGAGGAAAGGATGTTTTACCAAAGAATCGGCAGGCACTTCTCCAGCTTCAACTAGACTCTTGACAGTTTCGGCCCACTCACGGCGCAAATTTTCAGCGCCAGTTAAAGAGCCGTCTCCACCGATGCAAATTAAACGATCTATACCATAGTGCACCAAAGTAGAAATAGCTTTACGCCTACCTTCGGGTTTTAGCATAGCATCACAGCGAGCAGTACCTAAAATAGTACCACCTAAGTTGATAATACCGCTAACTTCTCCGACAGTAAGTTCCTTAACGCCACCATTTTCAGGGTGTTGCAAACCGACATAGCCATTATAAATGCCATAAACCTCGGCTCCGCCCTTTATAGCGCTCTTAACAACAGCACGCACTGCTGCATTCATGCCTGGGGCGTCACCGCCGCTGGTCATAACTCCGATACGCAGTTTTTCCGTCATAAATTCACCCTTATCTAAATCGAATAGCAGAATATTGTTTGCTTATTTTGGCCTTTTCCTGCCCTGAAAGGCGATTTTGTTTTTACCAAAATCGGGACTCGTGCACAGATATTATTTTTATTTATGCATAAAAACAATATATATAAGCACTAGTCACAAAAATTCTCATACTAGACGAGCGTCAGCTAAACTTGAGCGAGGGCCAACTGAGTAGTCTAGTTTAATTAAAAGATTCCAAAGGATGGCTCTGGCCTGGTATTTGATAAGGAGATTGACTCAAAGTTTTAGAGCCATCTTCTGTCAAGAAGAGCAAATCTTCAATACGGCAGCCACCAATTTCTGGAATATAAACGCCTGGCTCTATGGTAGCTGTCATATGTGGTTGCAAAACTAAGGTAGATTCGCGTCGCAGTCCAGGCCCTTCATGTACGGCCAGTCCCACGCCGTGCCCTAAACTATGACTAAAGTAAGGGCCAAAACCAGCCTCTGCGATAATATCTCTAGCTATTTTATCTACCTGTCCGCCAGTGAGGCCGGGACGCAATCCTTGTACACCAGCATCGTGAGCCTTTTTGACTACAGACCAAATGCGGATCATTTCTTCATTCAAGTGACCAATCCAAACTGTACGGGTAATATCGCTACACCAGCCATCTACGATACAACCGAAATCAACAGTGACCAACTCACCTTCTTCAATTTTTTTATCTGTCACTACAGCGTGAGGATAAGCTCCATTGAGCCCTGAAGCTACAATTGTATCAAATGAAGGTTTGCGAGCGCCGCACTTTTGCATCTGATATTCCAATTCGGCACAAAAATCAGCTTCGGTAATGCCGACTTTGAAACAAGCCAAAGCCTTTTTCCAAGCCTCATCAGCCGCTTTGGCCGCCTTGGCTATTGCTTTTAGCTCCGACTCAGTTTTGACTAAACGCAATTCATCAATAGCCGAAGATAAGCTTACCAAGCTTTCGACCAAGCCTCCCTCAACCAACTCGCTTTGCAAATTTAAGTAGGCATCCAAAGTAAGGCTACGCCCTTCAACTGCCAAACGACCGCCAAGCTTATTTTCTTTGATCCAAACAGCTAATGCATTAGCTAAGTTGCGATGTTCATGAGAAATATATTTGACTAATTCGACTTGCGGACATTGAGATTTTACTTGAGCCCAGTAACGCGAGTCAGTCACTACGGCCACATGACCTTCGCCGACGAAGACCAACCCGTCGGTGCTGGTAAAGCCGGAAAAATATCTGATACTTTCAGCCGAAGTAAGAACAGCTCCCTGCAAATCCTTGCTATTTAATACTTCTTGTAAACGTACAACCGGCATTCCAACTGTATTTGACATACTATTGTAGACCTCCGAACAGAAAGTTAAATTTAATCTTTAGGTGACATTGAAGCTTCGAAAACGAATTCAGCAGGGCCAGTCATCATAATATGGCCTTCAGCTCCGTAGGCAATAGCCAAACGACCACCAGGCAAATGAACCACCGCTTCGGATCCGCACAACCCTAATTCATGTGCAGCCACAAAAGAAGCGCAAGCTCCGGTACCGCAAGCTAAAGTTTCTCCTACACCTCGCTCCCAAACTCGCATATGCAAATTATTTTTATCTTGAGGAATAACAAATTCTACGTTTTGCCCATCTTGCGCTCTTTGGGGATCGTCACTAGCATATTCTAACTTAGGGCCATAAGTAAGCACGTCAGGCCAAGCGAAATGGCGTTGTCTGTGACCGTCTTCATCCTCGGCTTCCATTAAGTAATGGGGCAGAATTAAAGCTAAATGCGGATTACCCATGCTAACTTCCAAACCTTCGTAATCAGTGCCATCTGATAATTGGCCACTGATTTTTTTCAAGTCGGTCGGTTTGCCCATATCTACTTTTACTAAGTATGGCTCGTGACTTAAAACGGTAACTTTTTTGATGCTGTGTCCTACTCTTACAGCAGTTGCTTCACCTAAGGTGATCCAGCCCAAACGATAAGCCATAGCCGCTAAACAGCGTATGCCATTGCCACACATACCAGCCAAAGTACCGTCAGCATTAAAAATGACCATGTTTATAATATGTTCACTGTCTTTGAACAAATAGATTAAACCGTCGCCACCGATACCATAATGACGATTGCACAACTTGACTGCCAAATCTGAATTGGCAGAAGTGTCGCAGCGATCGCTAACTAAGATAATAAAATCGTTGCCCAGTCCTTGCCATTTATATAATTTTAGTTCTTTAATCTGATCCATAAAATTTTACCCTTCGCTTTTATCGAGTAGCCAAGCTTTTACCAGCTCTTCAGCCTCTTTTAGTAAGTTGTCTCCGAAATTGATTTTGTGCAAGTTGGCTTCGGCTTTAAGCCAAGTCTGTTGCCTTTTGGCATAACGATGAGTAGCAAAACGAATTTTCTCGCCGGCTTCTTCTAAAGAAATGCTGCCATTTAAAGCATCTAATAATTCTGTATAGCCCAAAATGCGCAAACGACGCAAATCAGCTTCGTAACCTTGCTCTTTGAGTTGTTCTACTTCTTGAACCCACCCCGAATTAAGCATAACTTGCCAACGCCGATCTATGCGTTCGTATAAAGTTGAACGTTCAATATTTATGCCCAGCTTCAAAATATCGAAATCAGGCGCTTCACGGCGCGAAATTTCGCTAAAAGAGCGACCTGTTTGCAACACTACTTCCAAAGCTCTACTCACACGACGCTTGTTGCACTTGTCTATTTTAGCATAGGTTTGAGGATCAAGCTGAGCTAACCTAGCTAGCAAATCTTCTAAGGAACACTGATTTAAACTGTCACGCAATTCAGGATCGGGTGGCAACTCTATTAAAGTATAGCCATCCAATAAACCACGCAAATATAAGCCTGTACCGCCAGCCACAATAGGAAGACGACCGCGACTCCAGATGTCTTCTATAGCGGCTCCGGCCAGCTGTTTAAATTCAGCTAAGCTAAATTGGGGAGACGACAAACTGCGTATGTTTACTAAATGGTGCGGAACTTGAGCTAATTCTTCAGCTGTCGGCTTAGCTGTACCTATATCAGCGCCTATATACAATTGGGCAGAATCAGCGCTGATAATTTCTCCATTAAATGTACGAGCCAGTTCTAAACTTAATTGTGATTTACCAGAAGCGGTCGGCCCCATCACAGCCAAAACTTTAGGTTTCATAATTTTTTACTTCTCCAAGTTCAGCAACTGTCATTATATTAACAAAATCGGTTGGCAAGGGAGCAAAAATTTGCAACGGTTCCCCAGTTAGGGGATGGATAAACTTAAGAGCATAGGCATGCAAAAGGGGACGACCTACAGGTAAAACCGTTCCCTCAATCTCAATTTTATCAGCGCCACCATAAAGCGTATCACCTAGGATAGGCATTTTTTGAGCTGCCAAATGAGCGCGTATCTGGTGTTTGCGTCCACTTTTAAGTTCGGCCTGAAGCAACAGCAAACCGTGCTTGCGTTTTTTTAAAGTAAAATGAGTCCAAGCTTCTTTAAAGCCGGGATCAGAAGTTTTGGGGTTGTGCCGCCAGCGCACCGCTCCTCCTCTTTTGTCAGGTTCTCCTAACGCATAGCGGCAATCCCATTCTTTACTAGCTAAATGACCGTGCGCAGCAACTATAGTTAGGTATATTTTACTCAAGCTGTGCTCAAAAAATTGCTTAGCTAAAGAAGCGTTGGCTGCTTGACAACGTGTAAAAATAACCAAACCGGAAGTGCCTAAATCTAAGCGCTGATGGGTTCCCAAATAGCCAGGCTGCCCATCTCGTTCAGTCAATTCTTTTTGTAATAGATCGACAAAATTTGTGCGCTCGGTATCTAAATTGGTATGCATAGGCAAACCAGCCGGTTTGAAAGCTACCAGTACAGCCTCATCTTCATATAAAATCTTCACAGCGAACATAATCGGCCATTTTCTCCGTCAATTTTACAAAATGCCTGCCAATTGATAACAGTGAAGTCAAATTTTTCCTGCACAATGCACAAAAACGTGTTAAAATGACGCATTGCTGCAATTTTTAGCAAACGATATAATAATATTTATTGTTTCTTAATGTTTATCTTTGACTTAGCAGGAACGATCCTGCCTAAATAAGCTCAAATAGAAACACAGCAAAATACGGCTCTATGTTCAGAAAGAAGGTAGCGTATGAGGAAAGTTTCGGTACGCAGAGCATTTTGGCTGGCGCTAATGCTGGCCATTTGCATGTTTCTGCCGCTGCAAGTCAGCGCCAAATCTGCGCCCAAGACAACTGTACAACTATCAAGCGTTGAACAGATTCTGGCGCCTATTGCCCTTTACCCGGACAGTTTGTTGGGCAATGTTTTAATTGCGTCCACCTACCCAAAACAAATTTTAGCTGCCCAAGATCTTTTAGATAAATATCCCAAAGCTACTCTTGAAGAAGTTGCTAAAAAAGCCGAAGTTCAAGACTTGGACGAGAGCGTCGTTTCCCTTTTAGCCACTCCAGATGTGCTTTACAATATGTCCAGCGATATGGACTGGACTTACGATTTGGCAGACGTTTTCACTAATAAAAACGACGAAATGTACACAGCTATACAAAAGTTGCGTAAAGTCGCCTACGACAACAAAAAGTTGGTCTCCAACGATGAAGTAAAAGTCAGCAGTGAAAACAATTACATTTACATCAATCCTACCAACCCGAACACTATTACTGTTCCTTCCTATGATGTAAATTCTGTCTACGGTCTGTCCACACCCAATTACGGATACACCTTCATCAATTCTGCCATTCAATGGGGTACTTATGCCCTTTTGAATGAAGTCTTCTATGGCAGCAGTTGGGACTGGAGCGGACGCCGCTTCTGGTGGGGCCCAGGTTATAATTACTATCGATATTGGAATAACAGTTGGTATCCTTGGAATTATAACCCAAATTATTACAATCCTCCGCCGCCACCGCCGCCAAGCCGTCCTAGCTATAATCCTCCACCGCCACGTCCTCGCCCTCCGCGCGATGAATGGGATAATAACCGCCGTCCGCCGCGCCCCGATCACCATTGGAACAACAATCATCGTCCTGATCGTCCCGATTGGGATAATAACCACAAGCCAGGCAGACCAGATCGCCCCGGTATGGACAAGCCTAGCCGTCCGGTACGTCCAGATATAGAAAAAGATCGACGCCCCGGCAGACCCGGTCGTCCCGATTTCGATAGAAACAACAACGGCCGCCGCCCCGGTAGCACCGTCTTTGACAATAAGACCAGACCGGTACGTCCTGATTTCGACCGCAACAACAATAATAGACCGGGTCGTCCTACGTTTGATAGCGACAAAGCCAACCGTCCAGGCCGTCCCAATTTCGACCGCAACAACAATAATAGACCGGGTCGTCCTACGTTTGATAGCGACAAAGCCAACCGTCGTCCGGATCGTCCGAGTTACAACAGGCCGACTTCCGAGCGTCCTAGCTTTAATCAAAGTAGACCTAGTCAGCCTAGTAGGCCCAGCTTTAACCAAAGTAGACCTAGTCAGCCCAGTAGGCCCAGCTTTAACCAAAGTAGACCTAGTCAGCCCAGTAGGCCCAGCTTTAACCAAAGCAGACCTAGCCAGCCCAGTAGGCCCAGCTTTAACC